>Ga0208226_1000461_pt1 | contig 10452 bp, 10 predicted proteins | sample LakMenE18May11ns_FD_150713 | JGI IMG/M metagenome (GOLD analysis project Ga0208226, IMG submission 150713) | Freshwater microbial communities from Lake Mendota, WI - 18MAY2011 deep hole epilimnion ns (SPAdes) | ecosystem: Environmental > Aquatic > Freshwater > Lake > Epilimnion/Euphotic zone ... | reverse complement strand
AGCGAAGGAATAGTTCTAATGGATTGCATATAGCGGTCGTAGCTATCAATAGAACCCAATGTAGACAAGCTTAAATCCAAAGTCATTTTTTTAAAATCCTTTGTAAAAACTTCATTATTAAACATAATTTTAGCACTCTTCCTTAGAGAGTGCTAGTCTAATAAGGTTCCTTAAATAATAAATTAACCTAATAAATACAATAGGTTATATGGCTAGAATTTCTTAATCGATTGATTAATGGATATGAAAGATGCTGCGACAGCGATCAAAATCGAGCCGCCTACGATGAATAAATATTCCAAAGGTTTTAAGTCAATAATACTAAATTGAGCTCCATAAAGAGCTTCAACCTCAATGACGGTTTGATTTAAGAAAATTACAATTAATTTGAGCGCGATGGCAGCAGTTAATCCACCGCCAAGCCCGTAAATAAATCCGCTGTATAAAAAAGGCCTTCTAATAAATTGATTAGTTGCGCCAATTAATTTGCTCAGTTCAATTTCTTCATGGTGGGAAGTCATTTGAAGACGAATTGTATTTCCAATAACTACCGTAAGCATAGAAGCAAGTAAAACTGAAGCCAAAAGAATAGCTTTATTTGCCAAATGAAGGACCGAGTTCAATTTTTTAACCCATCCTGTATCAACAACTACTTGATCTACACCATCAAGTTTTTCTATGAATGATTTTAGGTCCACGATTTGATTTGGATTCACTGTATTGGGAGAAATAAAGAAGGCATCAGGTAATGGATTTTCAGACAGCCCATTATTTGAATCATTAAAGCCCATCGATTTTTGGAGCTTAGGCCAAGCCTCTTCTTTTTTCACAAAATGAAAGCTATTAATTTCGGAACGATTTTTTAATTCTTTTTCAATTTTATTTTTAGCATCAGACGAAGTGTCTTTTTTTAAAAAAATACTTATTTGTGATTCATGCTGAATGGTCTCAGAAATAGATTTTAAATTTTGTACTACAAGAAAAGATATGCTCGGTAATATAAAGGTAACGCCTATGACTAAAAACATCATAAGTGTAGAAAGTAATGATGCATGACTTCGCTGAAGCGCTTTAAGAAACATCTGATAGTGACCAGTTAAATAGCTCATTTATTGCTCAGTAATTTTTATGAGATTGCCGTCTTGCAAATAAAGTTGTTTATGTTTTTTTGAAACTATTGGCATTTCATGTGTTGCAATAATTACGGTTACACCAAGCTCTTGAAAACTGTAAAAGAGACTCATAATTTCATCTGCATATTTTTTATCTAAATTTCCTGTGGGCTCGTCTGCAAGAAGAATGGAAGGCCTACATGCAATAGCTCTCGCAATAGCGAGACGTTGCTGTTCGCCACCTGATAAGCTAATTGGCATTGATTTTTCTCGGTTTAGTAATCCAACCTTGTCTAATGCTGCCCGAACACGACCTCTGATATCATTGACCTCTACTTCGTTAATTTCTAATGCTAGCGTAATATTTTCAAAACAATTGCGATCATATAAAAGTTTATGGTCTTGAAAAACTAAACCAAATTTTCTCCTAATGTAAGGAATAGAAGCATTTTTTACTTGGCCCAAATTTTGATTCTCGAAAATAATCGTTCCATGAGTAGCAGGTTCAATGGCCGTTATTAATTTTAATAGTGTTGATTTTCCTGCTCCTGAGGGACCGGTAACAAAAACAAGCTCACCAGCATTAATTTCAAAAGTAATATTTTGTAATGCCCCTAAATTTCCCGGATATCTTTTATGAACCTGGTCAAATTTAATCATTGATAAAAGCCGATTTTAAAAAAGTGCATCAACATACTCTTGTGCATTAAAAACTTTTAGATCATCTATAGACTCTCCTACACCAACATATCTTAATGGGGTAGGTTGTTCTTTAGCGATAGCTGCAATTACGCCTCCTTTGGCTGTACCGTCAAGCTTAGTTAAAGCAAGACCTGTAATTCCTAAGGCTTCATTAAATATTTTGAGCTGACTGATAGCATTTTGGCCAGTATTAGCATCTAAAACGAGAAGAATTTCATGGGGAGCTTCCAAATGACATTTATTAATTACACGTTTAATTTTTGTAATTTCATCAATTAAATGTTTCTGGGTCGGCAATCTTCCTGCTGTGTCAGCAATAACAATATCAATATTTTTTGCTTTTGCAGAATTGATTGCATCGAAAATTACAGCACTTGGGTCACCGGAAGCTTGTGAAACAACGTGTACATTATTTCTTTCGCCCCAAACTTCAAGCTGCTCTGTGGCGGCTGCACGAAAAGTATCGCCTGCAGCAATTAAGACAGACTTATTTTCTTCAAGAAAAATTTTAGTCAGCTTTCCAATGGTGGTTGTTTTGCCTGCACCGTTAACCCCAACTACCATAATAACAAAAGGGCTTGTGCCTTCTAATACAAGTGGATTTTCAATAGGCGTTAAGAGTTCGATTAATTTTTCTTTAAGCAAGCCTTTAATCTCATCTGCATTTTCAATCTTATTTTTTTTGATCGAGGCCCTTATGCTATCAAGGAGGTAAGTGGTAGCCGAAATACCCACATCAGAAGTAAGTAATATAGTTTCTAACTCTTCAAAAAGGGCCTCATCAATTTTTTTGCCAGTAAATAAAGAGGTAAGTTCGGTTGTTAACTTTTCTCTGGTCTTAGTAAGACCCTTCTTTATCTTGTCTGCAAAACCAAAAAAACCACCTTTTTTCTCTTCTTTTGGAGGCGCTTTTTCTTCTTTAATCTCGGGAGGTTTATTTTTTAAAGCTTTTGGAGGAGGCTTAATTGAGGACTCAGGTTTTAAAGCTTTTTTCTTTTTTGGGAGATTGGGTGTTTTAGTAACTATTTGTTTGGGTGCAGCAGAGGTCTTCTTCTCTGGTTTTTTAACAACTTCTTTTTTTACCGCAGGCTTTTTCTCTGGGCTATCTTTTTTAATGATTTTTTTTAGGAATTCAAACATTTTTTAAAATTTTAAGAACTTAATGAGATAAAGAAAAGTCTACGAAACATTCATATTCATTATAATAGCTAAATCATCCAAGGACGAGACGCGTTGTTAAAAAATATTTTACTTCTTTTGTTGTTGTTTCCAAGTTTGCTCTTAGCACAAACTCAAGAATTTAAGCTTTCCAATGGGTTAAAAGTTTTTGTGAGAGAAGATCATCGCTCACCTGTGGTTGTATCTCAGGTTTGGTATCGAGCAGGGAGTCTTGATGAGGTGAATGGGAAAACTGGAGTAGCTCATGTTCTCGAGCATATGATGTTTAAAGGAACCAAGAAAATTAAGGCTGGTGAGTTTTCAAGGTTGATCGCAAAGGCAGGTGGAAAAGAAAATGCATTTACAGGCGCTGACTATACCTGTTATTTCCAGCAGCTTGAGAAATCAAATCTCGAACTTTCGTTCAGGTTAGAGGCCGATCGCATGCAAAATCTTAATTTATCTAAGGAAGAATTCGATAAGGAAATTAAGGTTGTAATGGAGGAGCGAAGATGGAGGACTGACGACAAACCAACTTCACAAGTAAAAGAGCAATTTGCGTCAACAGTTTTTAAATCTCACCCATATAGCAGGCCCGTAGTTGGATGGATGAATGATTTAGAAAACATGACAGTAGAAGATGCGAGAGAATGGTATCAAAACTGGTATGCACCCAACAATGCAATTCTTGTAGTAGTTGGAGATATTCAAGCTAATGATGTGCTTAATTTAGCAAAGAAGTATTTTGAAAAAATTCCTGCACGAAAAATTCCAGAAAGAAAACCTCAGGTTGAGCCTAAACAAATTGGTGAAAGAAGATCGGTTATTAAGGCGCCAAGTGAATTATCCTATCTATTAATGGGTTATCAAGCACCAACTCTAATGGATCCTTTGGGCAATAATGAATCATCTTGGGAGCCTTATGCTTTAGAGATGTTATCTAATATTCTGGCTGGGAATGGTTCATCAAGACTTAATCAAAACATTGTCAGAAATCAACGTTTGGCAGTGAATGTGAGCGCTGGATATGACTCAACATCCAGAGGAAGAATTAGTCTTTTTGAGTTGGAGGGCACTCCAAATGACTTTAAGAAGATCAATGAGCTTGAAAATGCATTGCTCCAAGAAATTGAGAAAATTAAAAAAGATGGCGTAACCCAGGAAGAATTAGATAGAGTTAAATCTATGGTCATCGCAAGCGATGTATACCAAAAAGACTCAATGTTCGGGATGGCGATGGAAATTGGTCAACTTGAAACAATGGGTTATTCATTTCACTTAAGTGATGGTTATATTGAAAAAGTAAATAGCGTTACTTCTGAACAAATAAAAAATGTAGCTACGAAATACTTAACTCGAGATAAATTATCTATAGTAATTCTCGACCCTCAGCCAATGACGGAAGCTACCTTACCGAAGGGGCGGCCTCATGTTCATTAAATTCATTCAAATTATTTTCTTGTTTGTATGTTTTATGCAAAATTCTTTTGCTGCATTAAAAATTGATACATGGAATACACAAGCAGGGACAAAAGTTTTTTTTGTCGAGAATCATGACCTTCCTATACTTGATATCAATATAAATTTTTTTGCAGGTAGCGCCCAAGATCCTGCTGGCAAAGAAGGTCTTGCTAATTTAACTCGTCACCTTATGAATTTGGGAGCTGGGGGCATTAATGAGGAAAAGTTAGCTAATCAATTTTCAGATATTGGAGCAGTCATTAAAGGGGATGTTGATCTCGACAGAGCCTATTTTAAATTAAGAACACTAAGCTCCTCTTCTCAAAAAGACAAAGCGCTTACTCTTTTTAAAAATGTAATTCATTCGCCCGATTTTCCAGTGCAAGTGATAGACAGAGAAAAAAATAGATTTATTGCAAGCATTAAGCAAGCGATGACTCAGCCGGAAGCAATTGCTAATTTGGCATTCATGAAATCTATATATGGTGAACATCCCTATGCGCATGATGAAGCAGGTAGCATCGAGACGCTTCAAAAGTTAAATCAAGAAGATTTGAAACAGTTCTATAAAAACTATTATTTATCATCCGAAGCTTCTATTGTAATTGTTGGTGATCTTAATATTGATGAAGCTAAAAAAATAAGTGAATCAATCAGCCAAGGATTGCCTCAAGGAAATACAAAACATAAAATCAGTCCTGTAACGGCTTCAAATTATGTTGGTGTTAAAAAAATACAACATCCTGCAAAACAGGCGCATATTTTGATGGGCATGCCTGCATTAAAGCGCGGAGATAAAGATTATTTTCCTCTTTATGTTGGTAATTATATTTTAGGAGGTGGTGGTTTTGTATCAAGGCTAACTGAAGAGGTCAGAGAAAAAAAAGGACTAGTTTATAGTGTCTATAGTTACTTTATGCCTCTCTACGCTGAAGGCCCCCTTGAAATTGGGTTGCAAACTAAAAAAGAACAAGCAGATGAAGCGCTTACTATTGTAAATAGCACGATTAAAAAATTTATCGATGATGGGCCTACTGAAAAAGAACTTATTGCTGCTAAACAAAATTTGGTCGGGGGATTCCCTTTAAGGTTAGATAGCAATGCAAAAATTGTTGATTATCTAAGTATGATTGCTTTCTATAACCTACCTATTTCTTATATCGATACTTACATACAAGAAATTAATAAAGTTACTACTAGCCAAATAAAGACAGCATTTAAAAATAAAATTGATCCTAATAAACTTACGACCATAATTGTTGGTGCAGAATAGTTTTTGAAGACAGTAAAAAATCAAGTCAAAATTATTGGCGGAGAGTGGAAAAGAAAAAATATTTCTTTTATTGATTCTCCAGGACTGCGGCCTACCCCAGGCAGAGTTAGAGAAACTCTATTTAATTGGTTAGAACAGGATTTAACCGGTAAAGTTTGTTTAGATCTCTTTTCGGGCTCCGGTGTCATCGGCTTTGAATCTCTTTCCAGAGGCGCTCTAAATGTAGTTATGGTTGAGAAATCCCCTCAGGTTTTTAAAACAATTCAAGAAAATAAAAAACTTCTACAAGCTGACCGAGCGTCTCTTCTGCTCACGGATGCGCTCATGTTTCTTGAGAAGAATAATACTAAGTTCGATATTATTTTCTGCGATCCACCTTTTAATGAGGGCTGGGAAGGTAAATTATTTCCTCAATTAGCTAACCATTTAACGGCGGATGGGCTAATATACTTTGAATCAGAAGTGAGCTTAAATGAATATAGTTTATTTAAAATTATAAAAAAAAGAAAAGCAGGCAATGTCTTTTACCATCTAGTTACATTAAAAAATAATGACTCAATCTAACCTAGCTATTGCTATCTATCCAGGAACGTTTGACCCTATTACATTAGGTCACGAAAATATTGCTCATCGTGCCACAAGAATTTTCGATAAAGTTATTGTGGCTGTCGCTTCCAATTCAAGTAAACAATGCTTTTTCTCTTTTGAGGAAAGAGTAGGCTTAGTGAAGGCTGTATTTAAAGAGTACAAAGAAATTGAAGTTATTGGTTTTAATGGACTTTTAATGGACTTTGTTGAAGCACAAAATGCTCAAGTTGTTATTAGAGGGCTCAGAGCTGTTTCTGATTTTGAATATGAGTTTCAATTAGCAGGCATGAATCGTAAATTATATCCAAATGTTGAAACGCTTTTTTTAACACCTTCTGAGCAATTTACTTTTGTATCTTCGAGCTTAGTTAGAGAAGTCGCTACCTTAGGTGGGAATATAGAGCAATTTGTATCTCCAATCGTCAAGGATGCTATGAAAAAAACTGGACGTTAATCATGGCATTAATGATTACGGACGAATGTATTAACTGTGATGTATGTGAGCCTGAATGTCCAAATAATGCAATTTATCAGGGGGTAGACATTTACGAAATTAATCCACAGTTATGTACGGAATGTGTTGGACATTTTGATAAGCCTCAATGCCAAGAAGTATGCCCGGTAGATTGTATTCCTCTCCATCCTGAATACACAGAGTCTAAAGAAGATCTTATGCTCAAATATCATCAACTGCAGAAAGACAAAGTGAATTAGATATGCGTGTCCTTCATACCATGATTCGTGTGAGTGATTTGGAAAAATCACTCACTTTTTATACTAATATTTTAGGCATGAAACTCTTAAGACTTCATGAGTATCCAGAGGGAAAATTTACATTAGCCTTTGTGGGTTTTGGAGATGAAAAAGACCATGCTGTGATTGAGCTTACTTATAATTGGGATGTTACATCATATGATAAAGGTAACGCTTTTGGGCATATTGCAATTGAAGTTGAAGACGCATATAAAACTTGCGAGCTAATTAAAAGTAAAGGTGGAAAAGTTGTTCGTGAAGCTGGTGCGATGCAACATGGGACAACGGTAATTGCTTTTATTGAAGATCCAGACGGCTATAAAATTGAGTTAATTCAAGCAGGTACTTTTTAATTAATCAAATAAGCCTTTCATTTTATCAAGCCAACCCTTTGATTTTGGGCTGTGCTTGCCTCGATCTAATTGATTGATTTCTTCAAGTTCTTTTAACAATTCTTTTTGTCTGTCTGTCAGCTTAACGGGTGTTTCTATAGAAACATGACAATGAAGGTCACCAGGTGAACTTTGTCTTAATGGTTTAATGCCCTTACCTTTTAATCTGAATACAGCCCCAGTTTGTGTTTCAGCAGGGATTTTCATTTTTGCATGTCCGTCTAAAGTGGGTACTTCAATTTCACCACCAAGAGCTGCAGTAGAAAAGCTGATTGGCATTTCGCAATGCAAATTTCCACCATCACGTTCAAATAAATCATGTTTTTTAAGATGAGCTACAACGTAAAGATCTCCTGGTGGACCACCATTTATGCCGGATTCACCTTCACCTGACAATCGAATACGATCGCCTTCATCTATGCCTGAAGGAATTTTGACGGATAGTGTTTTAGTTTGTTTGACACGACTAGCTCCATGACAAGTTGAACAGGGTTCTTTGATAATTTTTCCAGTTCCATGACACTTAGGACATGTTTGTTGTACAGAGAAAAACCCTTGTTGCATTCGGACTTGGCCATGGCCATGACATGTATCACAAGAGACGGGTTGTGTGCCCGGTTTAGCGCCACTCCCTTTACATGGCTCACAAGAAGTCATGACAGGGATGCGTATTTTTGTTTCCGTTCCCTTTGCCGCATCTTCTAAACTGATTTCCATGTTGTATCGAAGATCAGCCCCTCGATATACATTAGATTTTTGACCGCCACGACCACCGCCAAAAATATCACCAAAGATATCACCAAAGGCGTCATTAAAATCTGAAAATCCTCCAGATCCAGGGCCACCCATGCTGGGATCTACACCTGCATGACCATATTGATCGTAACTTGTTCTTTTTTGTGAGTCCGAAAGTATTTCGTAGGCTTCTTTAGCTTCTTTGAAATTTTCTTCAGCTTTTGGATTATCAGGATTTCGATCAGGATGAAATTTCATCGCAAGCTTACGATAAGCTTTTTTTATTTCATCTTCTGAAGCGTCACGAGATACACCAAGAATCTCGTAATAATCTTTTTTAGTTGCCATGGTATTTTTTCAAATAATAAAACAACATCAGAATTTCTGATGTTGTTTTAGTGGTTAAGGTTATTTGTCTTGTTTGTCTTGCTTTACTTCTTCAAATTCAGCATCAACAACTTCAGCATCCACCGTTTTTTCTTCCTGAGGTGCTGAGTTAGAGTTAGGTTGTTGTGCTTGTTGTTCAGCATATATTTTCTCACCTAGTTTTTGCGATGATTCCATAAGCTCTTTTGTTTTAGCTTCAATCTCTTCTTTATTGTCAGATTTCAAAGATTCTTCTAGAGATTTTATAGCAGTTTCAATTTTTTCTTTTTCTGCAGCATCTAATTTATCTCCATGGTCGGTGATAGATTTTTTTACTGAATGAATCATGCCATCTGCAGAGTTTTTAACATCTACAAGCTCTCTAATTTTACGATCTTCATCTGCATACTTAACGGCATCATCTTCCATTTTTTTAATTTCTTCTTCGCTAAGCCCGCTATTTGCTTTAATCGTAATTTTATTTTCTTTGCCAGTAGCTTTATCTTTAGCTGATACATGCAAGATACCATTCGCATCGATGTCGAATGTTACTTCAATTTGCGGCGAACCCCTTTGTGCAGGAGGTATGTCAGTCAAATTAAATTGACCCAAGCTCTTATTGCCTGAAGCAACCTCTCGCTCACCTTGAAGCACATGAATTGTCACAGCATTTTGATTATCTTCCGCTGTTGAGAATACCTGAGATGCCTTTGTAGGAATGGTAGTATTTTTCTTAATAAGTTTAGTCATAACACTTCCTAGTGTTTCAATGCCTAAACTCAATGGAGTAACATCAAGAAGCAACACATCTTTTACATCACCTTGAAGAACACCTCCTTGAATTGCAGCGCCCACAGCTACGGCTTCATCAGGATTGACATCTTTTCTTGGCTCTTTACCAAAGATGTCTTTTACTTTTTCTTGGACTTTAGGCATACGACTTTGCCCACCCACTAAAATGATATCTGTGATGTCACTTCCAGAAACGCCCGCATCCTTCATTGCAACTTTGCAAGGCTCAATTGTTCTTTCGATAAGATCATCTACAAGAGACTCAAACTTTGCGCGCGTGATTTTAACGACAAGATGTTTTGGGCCGCTCGCATCAGCAGTAATATAAGGAAGATTAACTTCAGTTTGTTGGCTACTTGAAAGTTCAATCTTTGCTTTTTCAGCTGCTTCTTTAAGGCGTTGTTTAGCAAGCAAGTCATTTCTTAAATCGAGTCCATTTTCTTTTTTAAATTCATCTGCCAAGAAATCAATTAAGCGATTATCAAAGTCTTCGCCACCAAGAAATGTATCTCCATTGGTTGAAAGCACTTCAAATTGATGTTCGCCATCCACAGTAGAAATTTCAATTATGGATACGTCAAAAGTCCCGCCACCTAGGTCATATACTGCAATCTTTCGATCACCTTCTTGTTTATCCAAACCAAAAGCAAGTGCAGCTGCGGTAGGCTCATTGATGATACGTTTAACTTCAAGACCTGCAATTCGGCCGGCATCTTTAGTTGCTTGGCGTTGACTATCATTAAAGTAAGCAGGAACTGTAATTACAGCTTCTGTGACTTCTTCACCCAAATAGTCTTCAGCCGTTTTTTTCATTTTTCTTAAGACTTCAGCTGAGATTTGGGGTGGAGCCATTTTTTGATCACGCACTGTTACCCAGGCGTCACCATTGTCAGCTTTTGAAATTTCATATGGCATTAAGCCAATATCTTTTTGTACTTCTTTTTCTTCAAAACGACGACCAATTAATCGCTTTACAGCAAACAACGTATTTTTTGGATTTGTGACTGCCTGTCTTTTTGCTGGCGCGCCAACTAGGATTTCGCCATCATCTTGATAGGCAATAATTGAAGGAGTAGTTCTAGCACCTTCCGCATTTTCAATCACCTTAGGCTTCCCGCCT
>Ga0208226_1000455_pt1 | contig 10507 bp, 6 predicted proteins | sample LakMenE18May11ns_FD_150713 | JGI IMG/M metagenome (GOLD analysis project Ga0208226, IMG submission 150713) | Freshwater microbial communities from Lake Mendota, WI - 18MAY2011 deep hole epilimnion ns (SPAdes) | ecosystem: Environmental > Aquatic > Freshwater > Lake > Epilimnion/Euphotic zone ... | reverse complement strand
AGGAACAGGTGGTACTATTAGTATTAGCGGTGGATATACTATCCATAGTTTTACAACACCTGGATCATCTGCCTTTATTCCAGCATTTAGTGGAAATGTTGAAGTTCTACTTGTTGGTGGTGGTGGAGGTGGTGGACCGAATATTGGCGGCGGTGGTGGTGGTGGTGGTGTTATTTATATGCCTTCTGTAAGTGTAGTTGCTGGGACAAGTTATGAAGTTGTTGTGGGTGACGGAGGGCCTTCAGGGAGCAATGGACAAGTTAGTAGAGTTTTTGATGCCAGTGCGGCAGGTGGAGGAACAAGTGGATCATGGCCTAATGGCGATGGAAGCATTGGAGGAAGCGGTGGAGGCGCAGCAGCCAATGATTCAAGAATCAATCAAGGCGGGGCAAGTAGTGGTAATAGTCTTGGACCAAATAGTGGATTTATTTATGGCAATCGTGGTGGAAATATGACTATCGCTCGCGGTAACAATCAAATTGGAGCAACAAGAGGCGCGGGTGGCGGTGGTGCTGGAGGGCAAGCGGTAGACACAGATTCAAATATTACAGGTAATACAGGTCAAACAGGAATGGGTTCAGGTGGAGTAGGTATACCCAATTCAATACTTGGAACAACTTATTATTGGGGTGGCGGTGGGGGTGGTGCATCATGGATCGGTCAAGTTGGTGGCTATGGAGGTCTTGGCGGTGGCGGCGGTGGCGGTAGCGACCGTGGTGGCGGCGGCGGTCTTGGTGGTGGTTCAGCACTCAAAATTGGTGAAAACGGATCTCTAGGTATGAATACTAAAGGCGGTGATGGTGGAGCTAATACAGGTGGTGGTGGTGGTGGGGGCAACCACATGACTGGTTTAGGAGGCGCTGGTGGATCAGGTATTGTAGTAATTCGTTATTCATCAATTTTAGGTATTTTTACTAAAGCATGGAGCAACGCATATATACGTGATATAAGTGTAACAAATATAAATGTAAATGGAACTATTTCTAATGTTAGACAAATAATACCACAAATAACTAATGACATAAGCACTAGTTTAGGAAATTCGTCAAATATGTGGCAAAGAGCATTTATAAATGATTTAAGTGGTATTAGTAGCATAAATGGGACAAATTGGTCAACCACAGGACTAATAGGACCAACCGGATTAACAGGAGTGTCTGGAGGGCAAGGACCACCTGGAGGACCAGGACCACCAGGACCACCAGGACCACCAGGACCTACCGGACAAATAGGAGCAATTGGACCCGCCGGAACAACTATTACAGCAACTTGGAAAGATATTAGTAATTTAACATTAACCACATATCATAGAATATATCAAAACATTGGCAAAAAACCTATTTACGAACTTAATAATAACGTTCAATCTTGGGACTGGCATAAGGCAAATGCTGAGAGTTTAGGCAAATCTTTGGCAACTATTTTAAACGCAACACAAAATGAAGAAGTAAGACTTCTGATATCAACTCACACATTTATAGGAGGAAAAAGAAAAGTTACTAATACAAATAATGGAACAAGCTTAGCGTGGGAATGGAGTAATGGAGATCACTGGATCTATACAAATTGGGATAGCGGTGAGCCAGGAAGCTCAGAAGAAATTGTAAAAATACATACAAATGGGAAATGGCATGATTGGTCTCCTTATTCTAATACTCATGCCGTTTATATGTCTTATGTAGAAGACACTAGTTGGAATGCGGTTAATGGATATTATGGATTAGCTAAAGATGCTTATCCGAGTTTAAATCCGCAATCAAGCGGTTTTAAAGCAGTTAATAATTGGACAATAAGAACATTAGAAACAACTGTAGGAACAAGTAATTGGCTTAATGTTTGTTGGTCACCTGAACTTAGGTTATTTGTTGCGGTTGCTTATGATGGAAACAATATAGTAATGACTTCGCGTGATGGAATAAAATGGATTCCTGGAACTGCAGCTACTGCTAGTTGGCACGATGTTTGTTGGTCACCAGAACTTAGATTATTTGTTGCTGTTGCTTCAGGTGTAACAGGTGTAACATCAACTAGAGTAATGACTTCTCTTGATGGAATAAATTGGAGTCCTAGAACAGCAGCATCAGAAACTACTAAGTGGATTGCTGTATGTTGGGCTGCAGAACTTATGTTATTTGTTGTTGTATCCATTGATGGAACTAATAGAGTAATGACTTCTAGTAATGGAATAGATTGGTACTCGAATAATCTTTCTGGTATAGAAGCTAATAGTTGGCAGGATGTTTGTTGGTCTAAAGAACTAGGATTATTTGTTGCTGTTTCATATGATGGAACAAATAAAGTAATGATTTCTAGAAATGGAACAAATTGGAATGCTATATTAGCAGGAGCACAAGATAATATATGGCGTGGCGTTTGTTGGTCTCCAGAACTAGGAATATTTGTTGCTGTTTCTGCTTCCGGAACTAATAGAGTAATGACTTCCAATAATGGAATAAATTGGATTTCAAGATCAGATGTGGGAGGTGATAATTCTTGGTATAGTGTTACATGGTCTCCACAACTTGAATTGTTTGTTGCTACTGCCTCGCACGGTCTAACAAATTGCTTAATGAGTTCACCAGATGGAATAAATTGGACTGCAAGACCTGTAGCACAATATACTACTTGGCGTGGTATTTGTTGGTGTCCAGAACTAGGAATTTTTGTTGCTGTTAGTGATACTGGATTAGATAGAGTATTGACTTCTTCCTTAAAAGGTCGCCCTCCAACAAGTTATAACTTATTTGATAACACGTATACAATTACTAGTGATAATGCCGGTGCAACTGGATGGACATATAATGCATGGACAAATGATGCGAGTACAGGATTGGATTCTACTTCAAGTTATACAGTTGCTGTAAATTTAGGTGATGGCAACGCTATAGCAACAACTGTTAATGGAGTAGCATTCCAATCGCATGCTTTATCTGGGGCTAATTTTTCTATTGGAGGCCAAGCGCTTACATATCCATCACCAACTGGTAATATTACAGGAGCAGGACTGGCACTAGCTAACACCTTCATATACGGTGCTTCAAGCCGTAGTGTAACACTTATAAATCTTACAATCGGAGCAAAATATAAGACCAGTTTCTTCTCAATGGGTTGGGAGCCTGCTGCTATTAGAAATCAAACATTTATAGCTAATAATGGACCGAGTGTTGTGATTAATCCAAATATATACGGACAATACGCGGGAATTATTATTAATTGTACCTTTGTGGCTGATAATACAGGAACACAGCTATTTACTATTAATGCTGTTGAACCAGGTGTTACATTCCATATGTATGCTTTGGCAAATCGTCTTGTAACCCCCGTATTCACTAATATTTCAACTAATAGCATAGATGAAAATGGTAAATGGACTTTTGAAAATATGGATGTAACAACTCTTAGTGTAAACAATCAATTTGTAACATCAGATGACCGACTAAAACATAATGAAGTAGTCATTGCTAATGGTTTAGATGTGATTGATAAACTAACTCCAAAGTTTTATCAAAAAACACAAGTTTTGTTAGATGCCAGTTATAATGGTGATTTAAGTGGTTATGCCTGGTTCCTTGAAGCCGGTTTAATTGCCCAAGAAGTATTACAAATAAGTGATTTAAGTTATGTAGTAGGTGGAGGTGATTATTATGAACAAAAATATATTTATAAAAGACAAACCAATGATTTAAGTTACAATTATTATGAACCAAGTGCTAATTATGATGAAGTAAGCGCTAATAATTATTATGAAGTAAGCGCTAATAATTATTATGAAGTAAGCGCTAATAATTATTATGAAGTAAGCGGTAATAATTATAATGAAGTAAGCGCTAATAATTATTATGAAGTAAGCGCTAATAATTATGAACCAATCACTAATAATTATTATGAAGTAAGCGCTAATAATTATGAACCAATCACTAATAATTATGAAATAAGTTACAATTTAATAACACGAGCATATAATCTTAATTATAATTCTGTTTTTGTCTACGGACTTGCCGCTATAAAAGAATTACATACAAAAGTAAAAGCACAAGATTCAACAATATTAAATCAAAAAAATATTATAACTAGTTTACTAGCAAGAATACAGGCATTAGAAAAATAAACTCAAACTTTATATTAGAAATATAAAGTTATAAACATAATAAACATATAAAGTTATAAAGTTATAAAGTTACAAAGTTATAAAAAATAAAATGAAAGGTCAGTGGTGTTATTATAAGTCGTATTTTCCTCCTAGTTATTGTGATTTAATTATAGAAAAATCAAAGAACCTAACTTTCAATGAAGCAACAATAGGCGAAGATGGAATCGCAATAAATAATACTCAAAGAAAAAGTGATGTAGCATGGATATATGCTAAAGATTTCCCAGAACTCTATGAAGAAGTGTGGAAACTTGAAAGAGAAGCAAATAAAGAGTGGTTTGGATTTCATATAGATAATCTTGAGTATATTCAATTGGCCAGATATAATGGTGCTTTAGGTGCCGAATATAAAAAACACCATGATGTCTTTTGGATTAATAAAAGCACAAGACATAGAAAACTCAGCGCAGTCATACAACTTTCAAATCCAGATACATACACCGGAGGTGAGTTTAAACTTTATGATTGTGATGAATATCCAAATCCAGAAGATATTAAGCAACAAGGAACAGTTATATTTTTTCCTTCATTTATTTATCATGAAGCAAATCAAGTTACTTCTGGAATACGACATAGTTTAGCACTTTGGTTTGAGGGTCCAAAATGGCGATAAACTCTTTATAATAATATAATATTATAGTCTTAAAAATAATATTATAATGTATTCACTAACAAATCCAAACAAATCACTTTCTATTACTTAATCGGCTTTTACCCACTTTTGTCTTAGTAAATTTATATTTAATAGTTTTTTTAAAACCCTCTTTTGGAATATATCTAAAAAAGTTCATATTATAAAGTCTGGATTTGCGCGAAAGTTCATTGCTCTTAACTTTATCATATATTTTCACCTTTTCTTCGCGTATATCTTCTAATGTTTGTTGTTTTCCATAACAGGTTACACTAAATCGCTTTAACAACCCTCTTTGCTCTAAACGATTTTTGATTTGAACTTTAAATAAATATTCAGAAAGACACAATAGTCGGTTTTCATCATAATAAGGTCTATTTGCATAAATAAAAATTAAGTAAAAACTCAAAATAGTGTCTATAGAGGCAACTTTGATTTTGCGCCCTTGTAGTGTTAATACATTATAACTATGACAAGCAACCGTTTTGTAAATAAACGCAATCGCATCATTATTAACAATTATTTCACAATGGTCATCTACATATTCACCAATAGGCTTCTTTTTTCTAATAACAACATTTTTAAAGCCTTCATAATTAAGTTGTTCTTTTAATATTAATGCACTAGACATAGGGTTTTCACTCAACATATCAAAATCAGGAATAGTATTGACTTGTGACCGTTCTTTTTTGGGCATATATTGACTATAAAGTGACGCAGCATAACCACCAAAAAACACTAATCCTTGATTTATAAACGATGTCTTACAAACTTCATAAAGTTTGTCTCGATCGCTATCTGAACCATCATAGTCTCTCTGAAATTCTATAGATTTACAAAGTTCTCCTTTTAACGGATAATTTTTGTTTAATAAAGTAATGCGTTTTAATATTTTTTCCCAACGTGTTACATCTCCCATTGGTCTAGACAATTCAACATACATAGCCATACGCAAATAGTTAGGAGGGCAATAATTTATAGCATTTATTTTAATAGCTTTTTTGAATAAGTTTTTAAACAATGTTTTGTCTAAATAGGTTATGTCTGCAATAGGAATAAAATTAACAAACACTTTATATGTTCCAGCGTGAACCGATGATTTTGCCTCTACTTCCTCGTAACCGGCTTTATAATATATATTTGTTAGCTTTGTTGCATATTCCATTGCTAATGGCGTAAAAAAATCATAGTCAGGTATTTCAATATCTTTGTTATAAAATCGGTCTTGTTCTGGTAATATATTATTTACAGCTGTTCCGCCGTAACATAAGGTATTATGTGTTCTTAAAAATTCTTCTAATATTTCTATTATTTTTTTTATAGTATCGGATTGTACTAATTTTTTTCCTACTTCATAAGTAGCACTATCAATAGCATTTCGTAATATTTTTAATTCTTTTTCTTCAAAAGATTTCATAATAAATTATATAATATAATGTGTTATTATAATATTTTTCCATAAAATAGAAAATAGAAAATAGAAGATATAAAATAGAAAAATACTAGTTATTATTGCTGTGATAAAATTCCTTGTAATGTACTAGCAACATCTGATACCGGTCTATGACTTGTAAAAGGAATAATAGGAAAACCAGTTGGAACATTAGCAATTAAATGATTAGGTTTTAAAATCCACGAATAGTTTCCTTTATTTGTAAATTGTTTTATATAGCTTTCTAAATTCGCATCTTTGGTTTGATATTTCATAGCTATAGCATTACAACCATAACCATAAGCTGACGCAAACTCATTGTTATTTACAGAATTATTTAAATTAGGCAATACAATAACAAAATTTCTCTTTGTTTCATCTATAAACTGGCTTGTTTTGCCTGCTATTTCAGTATATCTATAGGTTTTACAGTATGCACTTTTACCTTTTAAATTAATATATGTTTTCAATTTTGCTAATTCAACATTTGTTTCTATTATATTATTTGATGGGTAAAAATCACATATAACAATAATCGTTTTGTATAGATCTCTCATTTGAACATTTAATATTGATCCAGTTGTATAATTATGTTGTTTCATTATGCGAAAAGTGTTACTATCCGAAGTAGCTAGATCTAAGTATTGTTCAAATAGTGCTCCCATTTTTTCTAACATAGTCAAATTTGTGCTCATAACCCGAAAATTTAAAATCAAAGGATCGCGACTACAATTTGTATGAATAGCATCAAAAGCACGCGTTGTAACACTGCTTAATACATCACCTAAATCTAAAGAGTTATATGTTTCTTTTATATAGTTGCTATTTGCTGTCGATGAAGCTACTATTGGATTATTATTATATGAATAAATTTCAAAATCTAAAAATCTACATCCATTAGAAATCGTTTTTTCTAAAGCACATAAATTAACAAAATTATTTTTATAGCCATCACCACAACAACAATTATAAGCACTTTTAACATAATAATTTTTAAATATAGAATTAGATATATCAAATTTAGTTGTAGTTAAATCCGTTGCACTACTTGCTTCTACTGTATTAGCACTTGTAAAATAAGATTTTCCAATATTAGCCCTATAATATTTCTCTAATTTATCACATGTTCGTTGTTCTAAAGCTAATCTATCATATATCCAACCAAATAATATTAATAATATTAAAATCACAATACTCATAGTCATATACAAATATATTGATGGAGTAGCGTTTTTAGTGTCATTAGGTGATTTAGTTAATCCAAAAGCCTCTGTAATAGTACTAATTATTGAATTCATTGAACTTATATTAATATATTAAAACATTTAATTTTAATTAAAATACTTTAGTAGTTTATTAATTAACTATTTTAACAAATTAACAAATTAACAAATTAACAAATTACTTTAATATTAGTATAAAATTATTATAGTATATAATAATTATTAGACTATGGCAGGTGGATTATTAAACTTAATAGCTATTGGCGATCAAAATGTTATGTTGACTGGTAATCCTACTAAAAGTTTCTTTAAATCCACATATTCAAAATATACTAATTTTGGATTACAAAAATTTAGGATAGACCAAGTCGGACAAAAAGAATTGGAGGTTTCAAAATCTACAACTTTCAGTTTTAAAATAGAACGTTATGGTGACTTATTGATGGATACTTATTTAGTAGTAAAATTACCAGCAATATGGAGTCCAGTATACTATTATAATAAATATAGTGATATTAGTGCTGTTTATAGACCATACGAATTTAAATGGATTAAGCATATTGGATGTCAATTAATGGAAGAAGTTAAAATAATGATTGATGGAATAACTATTCAAAAATTTAGCGGTACTTATTTACAAAATGTTGTAGAACGTGATTTTGATTATCATAAAAAAGAGTTATTTGATATTATGACTGGAAATATTAGCGAACTAAATGACCCAGCTAATTTCAATAACCGAAACAACAATTATCCTAACGCATTTAATATAAATGGAACAAATACTGATATAAGCGGTATTGAACCATCTATAAGAGAATATAATTTATATATACCAATTAACAGCTGGTTTACAATGTCGTCTTTTATGTCGTTCCCATTAATATGCTTACAATACAGTAATTTGGTTATTGATTTTAAATTGCGACCATTAAAAGAATTATTTACTATTAAAGACGTATTATACGATATGAGTGTAAATACTTATAAAATAACTAACTATAATAATATTCCTCAAATACAACCACTTCAAACAACATTAGAATATCAATTCAATAGATTTATTAATCCCCCGCCAATGAGAAGTATATCTGGAGACAGTTATATTAATTTGACAAATAGAATAAATAGTAATATACATTTGCTATGTACTCAATGTTTTCTCGATAATGCAGAGCGTGAAATGTTTGCTAAAAATAGTCAAAATTATTTAATTAAAGAGGTCAAAGAATATAGTGTTAAAGAAGTTATTAAGACTAATAAAATTAAATTAGAATCAAATGGATTAATTAGTAGTTGGATGTGGTATTTTCAAAGAAGTGATGTTAAGGATCGCAATGAATGGTCTAATTATACTAACTGGCCTTATGAAAATAGTATTCCAAATGATTTGAAAAAAATCAAGATAGAGTCATCTGATGTATATTATAGTCCTCATTTTACTTATAGTGGTGATATTTCGAAAAATATTTATTATACTGGATATAATCCAACCATTTACGAACAAACCAATGTATGTGAGATTATGAAAAATTTTGCTATAATATGTGATGGCAAATATAGAGAACAAACATTTGATAACAGCGTATTTAGCAGAATAGAAAAATATAATAAGTCAAATGGATCCAATTCGAAAGTTGGTCTATATTATTACAATTTTGCTTTAACAACAGACCCTTATAAATTACAACCAAATGGTGCATTTAATACAAATAAATTTAAAACAATTGAATTTGAATATAATAATTATGCTAATCCACCATTTGACCCTAGCAATATTGAATTTTCAACAATTTGTGATCCAGAAACAGGCGCAATAATAGCAACGTCAAAAGACCCTATAAAAATTTATAAATATTCTTATAATTTGTATATAATGGAAGAAAAATACAATTTATTAATTTTTCAAAATGGTTTTGGTGGACTCCTATATAATAGCTAATTCTATGTATTATAACTTGTTATAGGTTGTTATAACTTGTTATAGGTTGTTATAGGTTGTTATAGGTTGTTATAGGTTGTTTAACTATAGGTTGTTTAACTATAGGTTGTTATATCTTAATTTTTGGAACTTTTCGTGTTCCATTATTTTTCGCTTTAAGCGCTAATTTTAGTGCCTTTGAATTTGCTGAACAACCACGTTCCAATATTTTATAATCTATGGCCGATGCTTTGCCTCCACTAATAGCACTTGCTAAACGCGCATAACCCCAACTATGTGCGCTTTGATTTGGACGTGACCCAGAAGAATAATATGCGCCGCGACCTTTTTTAACAATTTGTAATAAGGCATTTTTAGAACAACCCGTTGCATTTACTAACTCAGAATTTATTGCTATATTTTTTAGTTTATATAACTTTTGCGCTTTTGCTATATGGCCTGATTTTTTGGATTTATATGAGTCAACGTTTTTTCGTGTTAAATAGCGCTTCTTCTTATATGCGTTTCGCGATGCTTTTAATTGTTTAATTTGTAGTTTTTTATCTTTCAAACTAAGACGACGAGGTAAGTATTTAATAGGTATATTTATCATTTTTTATTTTTATTACTATTATACTATAATATTTATTATATATAAAAATATTATAATATGAAAGAACAAGTTATGAAAGAAAAAATCATAAAATTTGAAAAAGGACCGCACGGAAAAAAATACACAGCATACATTGAAAATAAGACAACCAAAAAAATACGCAAAATACATTTTGGAGCGTCAGATTATCAACAATATAAAGATAGAACTCCGCTTAAATATTATTCACATAAAAATCATAATGATAGAAAACGAATGCGCAATTATTTTAATAGACATTCTGGAACCAAAAAAAGAAGCGAAGCAATTAGTTTAGAAAAAAGAAAATCACAAGGCTATTATAATGCTAAAATTTTGAGCCATGTATATTTATGGTGAAATTATTAACCTATAGAAAATGTATAATTGATACAAGCTAGCAAACCAAGTTATTTATATTCCATTTCTTATATAATAAGTTAGAGATAAATTAGATGGATAAGGTGATGCCGGCATTGTTAAATATGCGGTAGTTGCTAATGACCCAGTAAAAGTAAA
>Ga0208226_1000449_pt1 | contig 10629 bp, 9 predicted proteins | sample LakMenE18May11ns_FD_150713 | JGI IMG/M metagenome (GOLD analysis project Ga0208226, IMG submission 150713) | Freshwater microbial communities from Lake Mendota, WI - 18MAY2011 deep hole epilimnion ns (SPAdes) | ecosystem: Environmental > Aquatic > Freshwater > Lake > Epilimnion/Euphotic zone ... | reverse complement strand
GAAGAATCATTATATAATGATATATTTGACAGAGATTTAGATATTTACAAGGATAAAATAGATATTATAAAAGAAACATTAGATATTGGAGATATTCATATTAAATATAATGATATTCTATATATATTTGAAAGAAAAACTGTCAAAGATCTTATATCTTCTATACATGATGGAAGATATAGAGAACAGAAGGCGCGAATGTTATCATGTTATTCTAAATATCAATTATCATATATTATTGAAGAAGATGATGTTATATCTTCTAAAATATATTCAAATAAATCAATTATTCAAGGTGCTTATATAAATACTATGTTTCGTGATAATATCAGGGTTTTATTTACAAAAAAAATTAGCGAAACAGCCACATTATTGTTATCAATAGCAGTTAAAATAATAGAAAATCCTAAAAAATTTACTTATGTTCATAGCAATGAAAATGAAACATTATGTTATACAGACCATATTAAATTAAAAAAAAAAAAAATAGATAATATTGATATTGACACCTGTTATATTATGCAGTTATCACAGATTCCTCATATTTCAAATATAATAGCAAAGAATATTGCCAAGATATATCCAAATATGCCTACTTTAATCACGAGTTTAATAAATAATGAAAATAAAACTAAGGAATTATGTAAAATAGATGGAGTAGGTAAGGAGAAAGCCGCTACAATTATTAAATATTTATTTGGAGACAATTGAGAACATCTTATAATCACCAATAATATCTTTAAATCTTCTAATATTATTAATGATTTTAAGGTCTCCTATATTTTGAGTATTGAATATATCATCTAATATATTAGTTTCCTTCGATTTTTCTATATCCTTATAATATACTACTGCTGTATTATATTCAGTTATAAATTTCTTATTATTCAATGTAATCACATATTTCTTATTTTTATCATAATTAATGATTTTACTTATAATATTTATTACTTCTTTATTCTTATCCTTACAATTATTTTTTTGATATTTCCATATTTTGTATATTCCATCGCCAATATAAGCAGATGAAATGATAACACCTGTCTTAATATTCTTAGTAATTTTAATATCTACTTTAAATGTTCCATCTTCAATATTTTTATCAGGTTTTTTCATCTTCTCCTTATCGGTGCTAATAATCTCATCACATTCTCCTATAATATTCTTATTATCATTTACAGTTTCAATATTAGTAATCTTATTGGCCTTCACTGACTTAGATATTTTCTTAACTTTTGGTTCACTTAATATGTTAATATACTTGTCAAATAATAACTCTTTAACATTCAATAATTTTAAATTATCTAATCTGTTTTTTCTACGAATATTATCCTGATACATCGGTTTAGTTAATAATTCTTTATCAACATTTTGCCAATATTCTTCATCTTTATCATATCCTGGCAATTGATCGATACACAAAGCATATAATTGAATAATAGGTTTCATTATTTGATTCGTTATATAATGAAGATAATCTGGTGTCAATTTATTCTCTACTATATATTCGGGGTTTTCTATCCTGTCTCCTTGAAGAGAGTTTGGATTATTAGTTTTTATATATACAAATGGAATGCGTTCGTTTACACAAGGACGATTTCCTGGATCTCTTGCACCTATTCTATCTGCCAAAACCTTATGGGCAATTTTTGAAGGGTCTTTATAAGACGCCTTTATACTTTTAGTAATTACTAATTCTTGTATAGATGTTTTGCCTTCTACCAAGTCCTTTAATTCTTCATTTAGAAACTCTATAGAAGAAGCCAAATCTTGTTTTGTCAATATTATATCAATGACTCCTCCATATACTTTCTTAACAATATGAGCATTATCACGTCGTTTCAATACAATTCCCATAGATTTCTGTTTATAACTATTAATATCCGTTTCATATAAGTTTCCAACGTATCTCTTTTTACTTAGCAATATGAATGGATATAGTGATTTTTCATAATTTAATTTCTGAGGTTTAGGCATTATTTTAGCAATCTCTTTTTCTACAATTTTACCCATCTTTATAGCATAAGGCAATGCGTCCTTTCCCAATACTATATTTCCTTCCTCGTCTTTTAATGGAAATTTACAGAATATAGAATCAGTATCACCGTATATAACATCAGCACCGTAATTATCTTCTACAAATTTCTTAGCCATCATAATCATTTCTCTTCCTGTTGCGGTAGTACACGCGGCTATTTCTTTCAAATATATTGATGATGTCCTAGCACCAATTTGACCATATAGTGAATTTGCTGTAATTTTATAAGCAATCTGTCGCGAATCTAATACATCCTGTTCAAATGTATTATATGTATCTTCAATTGATATTACACTATCTTTTTGAATATTATAACTTTCTTCTGTATCTATATTAAATATATTGTATATTTCGCCCTTATCTATACAAAATCCAATATATGTATTTGTGGCATCTTTGATTGTCTTATATTCTATTTTTTTCCTCGTATTTTTCCTTTCAATTAAAAGCATATCTAAAATGTCAGCAATAATTCCCTTACGCCCATCTTTATATTGTACAAATGTACATTCTTTTTCTCCAATCTTTTTCTTCTTATCTCCCTTACCTTCATATATATCATAATAGATATTTTTGTATTCTATATTAGGATCGGCGACCCTATATTTTTCATCTATCAAATAACAATCGTGAGATAAATTATTTGAAATCATAGATGAAGGATATAGAGACCCGTAATCAAATACTACAATAGGGTCGTTTAAATATATTGCTTCTTTAGGGTCTAAGACAACCGCACCCTCATATCCATCTTCAATATCAATTACATCATTATCATACGATTTAATAGTAGGGATAAGTGTATTTTTTTCCATACATTGTTTAGCGATTAAAGAGAATATTTTAATGCCTTGACCTCTGCGAAATAGGAAATTAAGCGGAACTAAACAAACATTACCCATACCAATATTATTCTCTATAATCTTTAATTTATGAATAAGACGATTAACAAGACAGCAATCTTGAATACAATATTTAGCAATCTCGCATCTATCTTTAGAATTACCTTTGAACTTATTGAATATTTCTTGCGGCTTTAAATCATTCTTATTATCGCCTAAAAATATTGATGCCACATTATCTAATTTATAACTATCCAATTTTTGTTCTCTTTGCATTACTTTTAATAAATCGATTAATACCACTCCATCCATATCAATATATCTAAGAATATTATCTCCCATAGCAGATGATGATAATTTTTGTTCAACAAGTGACGTTTTACGGGTTATTAATCTACCCCATCCTATACTATATTCTTCTAATATTCCGAGCTCTTTTGCTCTATCCCAAATATATGGCATATCAAAACCAAATATATTATATCCTGTAACAATATCCGAGTTCAATTCATTCATTAATTCCTTCCATTTTATTAATAATTCTTTTTCTGTAGAACATGATAAAACATCACACTCTTCAATTATATCGCATGTATCTAATGTTATAATATTTTTATATATTATTTTTTCAGATCCATAAATATGAACCGTTGTGCCAATTTGAATAATTTTATCACCCTCTAAGGGAACTAATAAACTATCTAAAATTTTTGCTAATTTTGTTTCTTCTTCATTCAATTGAGCAATTGTCATATTTACTTCATTTTCTTCTTCTATTTCTTCTACATCTTCTTCACTATGAGAAGTTGATTTTACAGATGCTGATATTTTATCTAGTATAGATATTATATCATTCATATTTTTTTCTAAAAGCACTGGAATACTATCAATATACTGATTGCTTATTTTTCTCTTAGTATATACACGATTAATTTTTAAATCAATTGCTTGATCTATAATGATATCTTTTTTATAAATATTCTTTAACCAATAAATTATAAAATCACTCGTATATTCATATCCTGCTTTTGCCACTAATGCCAAATCTTGCGCGACCTTGCTATAATTCTTAATTGCTACAGGAAAATCGCCGTGACTACTGGTACATTCTATATCAAAAGAGGTTATTAGAATAGGTGCTATTTTATTGATATCTAATGGAATAACGTTTTTACCATCGACACTTATATTATAATTACATCTTCCTGTATCTTCAGCAATATCATATTTTTCAATTCTTACCCATCCACACGGTTTGATATTTTGAATATGGATATATTTAAGAAATGGATCAATATTGCTTTCATATGCTTTATAACCTTCCTTCTCACGAGATTTAAAATAGTATTTGAGATTATTATATAATTTCAAAGATTTTACGGAAACCTTGATAAAGCGAAATAATTTATTGTTAGTAAAACCCCAAAAGTCTTTTTTTTCTACTATAGAAATATTAGAGAAATGAGATAACATATTATTAGGAATAATTTTTTTCTCATATTTATTTCCTTTGAATTGTGCCGTATATTTATCATTTAATATAGTATTTTTGAGTTTTACTACATTTGCCTCAAAAACATTACTATTATAATTTTCCCAATACTCTGGTGGTTTTATATAAAAGAATGGTTTAAAACATTTAACCGTAGTTGATATTGTAGCGCCATTATTGCAGACACCATATAAAATAATTGAATAAATTTCTTCAAAATCCTTATCTTTATTTCTATCATTTTCGGGAATATAGATATCAGTAATTTGAAATTCTATTGGTTTATTATCTAATGGTTCGTAATCTTTTCTTGGTTTATCCATAATAAATAGATAATGACAATTATTTAAATATAATTAATTAAAATCAATTTTTAATTTATTATAAGTAATAGAAGAATGGAAATAACTATAGAAGGTTTAATTATTATAATAGTATCTTTAATATGTATTTATTATATTTATAATTATTATCTTAATTTTGGATTAATAAAAGTAAAAAGTAAAATAGATAACAACGAATATATAGTTCAAATTAAAGACGATTCATTAGAAGCCGCAAATTTAATTGCTAAAATACGAGAGAAATTAATAGTTTTAATGGAACATCTCGAGAAATCATTTGGTATGAATGATAATCGCGTTAAATTATTAAAAAAAAACTTTAGACCAGATAGATTAAAAGAAGGTGTTGATAGTCCGGGTTATACTAGTTATTCTATAAATAAAGGTGAACAAATTATATTATGTCTTCGTAATAATGATAAATTAGTCGATATTAATACTATGGTTTTTGTAGTACTACATGAATTTGCACATTTATCAACGGAAACTATAGGACATACAGAAGAATTTTGGGATAATTTTAGATGGATATTAGAAGAATCAATCAATATAGGTATTTATATTAAACAAGATTTCAAAGTTAAAAACGAAGAATATTGTGGTATGACTATTACTTCTTCTCCATTAGAATAAATATTATATAAGATAAAATATATTATATAAGATAAATATATATTATCTATATTATAAATACAATGAATGAATTGGTGGTATATAATAAAGACTGTAATCAATTTGAATTATTTCTATATATAATATTTATATGTATGATGATTAGTAAAAAATATACAAATACTATCAAATTTGATGTATTGCGAAGAAAAATAAATCAATATACAAATTGGAATATCTATTTAATATTATTAAATTACTTATTGATTAATTACGCTGATATTAATAATCTTTTAATATCTAAGTTTATTGCCAATAATTCTTTAAATATATTTATAATATTTCATAGTTTTTTGCTCTATGATAAAAGAATATTATTTCAAACTATAGATAATACACCATTTGTTCTTAATAAAATAATCAAAAATATTTCTGATAAACGATTATTACAAACTGAATATATGATATGTAATGTTGTTTTTCATATATTGCCTGTATATTTTTATAGAGATACGCTATTACAATACAAATCTTATGATGATACTAAAAATATGTATTTATATACAATAATTTTTAAGTTTATGTGGACTCTTAATATTTTTGGGAATTATAATTTTATGTCTATTTATATACCATCATTTGATTTTTCTAATATTAAATTAGTTAATGGAATAATTGTATGGGATTATATCTTAGATAATCTTCTTATGAATTTATCTGTATAATTTTGATTACGTAATATATAAAGATATTATTATTATTAATTATATAATATGATACCTAAAATAATACATCAAACATGGAATGATGACCCTGTTCCGCCTATAATTAATTACATACGTAATGAAAATGCAAAACTATTGAAATCATTAGGATATGAAATAATTTTATGGACTGACAAGATGATATTGAAATTAATAAATGAGGAATATCCTGATTTTTATAAAATATATAATTCGGCACGTACAGGTGTACAACGAGGAGATATAGCGAGAATTTTACTTATATATCATCACGGTGGTATATATATAGATTTGGATATATTGGTTTTACGTGATTTTGCTGAATTGCTAGATATGAAACGTAATACTTTTTACATTAGTTATGAACCTGTTGAACAAACTAAGTTAATATATAATAGCGATAGATATATATGCAATGCTTTCTTTGCTGCTAATAAAAATAATATATTTTTACATAAATTGTTACGTAATATTCCTGAATATATAAATAGACATGGGTATGATTTATTTGGCAAATTTGATATATTTGGAGGATTTTATATATTGACGAATATAAATGATTATGATAAAAAGATGAAAGAAAATGATATTTTCATAATAGAAGACAGAGAATTGATATATCCTATAAATGATTTAAAATTAGAAAATATTCCTACAGCAGTTAAAGATTGGACTTCTGTTAGAACTGGAAAATATACATCAAATCCTATTATGGTTCATTATTGGATACATGGAGATTTTGAATCTAAGAATCTTCTTAATATATTTAAGCCCGATGTTAATTATAATATACATTATAATATGTATATATTTTTCAAGATATTGTATCCTAATATAGAAAAAATTGATAATCTCTCTTAATAGTAAGTGGTTTATGTTATTAATAATCTTGCTATTATTATTACAAATTAGTTGTGTTAAAACTTTTACTAAAATGCAGTATACGAATATTATTAAAGATACTATATTAAATGATCCTAAAATGCCAATGATTTATACTAATAAATATTTGAAGAAAAGTTTAACTAATACAGTAGCAAATTGTAATTATAATAAACAGTTTGTTTCAGCCGAACACATATATCCACAATGTTTATTAAATATTAAACAGTCTAATGATATGCATAATATTATCAAGACTATTAATACACTTAATGCCAATAGATCTAATTATAAATTTCACGAAGATTATGATATTAAAAATAAACACTGGGTAGAACTAGAATGTAATAATTACGTTAATCACAAAGAAAAAATATTTGTACCAAATAATGATTCGCGAGGTTTTATATCTAGGGCTATCCTGTATATGTATAAGGAATATAATTGCAATCCAAATAAAATAATAGATATAGAAATATTAAAGAAATGGTATTATAATTTTACACCAACAATAGAAGAACGATATCACAATGATATTATAAAAAGACTACAGAATAAGAATAATATATTTATATCAAATTATAATAAAAAAAATAAAGGTATAAAAAAAATAATAGATTCCTTGCCATTATGATAATATATATTATAATTGTTTATAGTTAAATATTGCGATATATTTATTTTTTGATTATAATAAAAAATGATATTGACATAAAATATCTCATTTTTATAATGAATCTTTTAAATGAAGAGCAAAATAATGCTTTAAAATGTGTTATGGATGGTCATAGTATATTATTGACAGGTTCGGCGGGAACAGGAAAATCATATACGATTAAATATATTATAGAGTATTTGAATAATGCAAATAAGAAATATGCTATTACGGCTTCTACAGGAACGGCTGCTGTTATTATTGGAGGACAAACATTACATTCATTTTTAGGACTTGGATTAGGAACTGGTAGTGTAAAAGAAATATTGAATAATATATTGAAGAATAAGAAAAAATATGAGAGTATATTAAATTTGGATGTATTAATTATTGATGAGATTTCGATGATTGATAAAGAATTGTTTGAAAAGATATCTATTATATTAAGTATTATAAAGTCCAATGATAAATTTTTTGGTAATATTCAGTTAATTCTAGTAGGAGACTTTTGTCAACTTGCACCTGTAAAGGGTAAATATTGCTTCTTGGCTGATATATGGAATAAGATGAATATTAAAATAGTATTATTGGAAAAATTAATAAGACATAATGAAGATTTACTATTTCAACAAATGTTAAAAATTCTTAGAAAAGGTAAATGTACGGATAATATTATTAAGGTCTTAAATAAATTGAAAGATACTAAGTTTGAGAATGGTATTATTCCAACAAAATTATATCCAATAAATGTCAATGTTGATAAAATAAATAATATTGAAATAGAAAAATTGAAAGCAGAGGGAAATATCTCTAAAACTTATAGAGCCGTAACGAGTTGTGATAAAGAGAAAGAAGGTGAAAAATTCACAATAGAATTAACATTAAATGCACAGATTATTGTAATTAGAAATATAAATGTTGAAGATTCTCTTGTTAATGGGACACGAGGTATTATTAAACATCTTGGAGAAGATTTTGTTATTATTAATGATGTTAAGGGAAATATTCATAAAATCAAATATTTTACTGATACATTTAATAATGTTATATCTTCTAAAAGTTCTTATATAATACATATGCCTATTAGAATATGCTACGCCCTTTCAATACATAAATCTCAAGGTATGACGATAGACGCATTAGAATTAGATTTGGGTTCTAATATATTTACTTGCGGTCAATCATATACCGCATTGTCGCGTGCTAAAAAATTGAGTTCTATTAAAATTATTGATATTGATAAAGATTCTTTTAGAACTAATATAGATGTTAAAAAATTTTATAAAAATTGTAATAAATAATCTTAATAATTATTAGATATAAATAAAAATGAAAGAAGCATTTGTTTCACAAAGTGAAAACGATGATATTGTAAAAAATGTGTTTATAATATTTGGTTATTCGATTGCTAGTATTATAACTATATTATCATTACTATGGGGATATAATACAAATACTAATATATTTATAGCAATTTATTCTTTAATAATAATTATATATAATGTAATGATAATTTCAATAGTTGTTATGAATAAACAAATATATGATTCTACAAGTTATGGTATAATATTTGGAACTACCATATTTTCTATATTTTTGACTTTTTTCATAGGTGTTTATTTTACGTACAAATATTTTGTAGTTTCTCCGTCAAAAGGAGCATCAAATGTTCAAAATGTTCAAAATTCATATAATTATTAAATTATATATATCCTATGTATGATATGATATATAGTATCATATATAATGATAATGTTTTTATATATATATCAAGTGGTAAAATATTTTCTTGTAAATATTCGGGTATTTTATCATATATATTATTTATTATTCCACTAAAATAAATTAAGAATACTATAATGACTATTATTAGATTCTTTTTAATCAATTCGACATCTATATATAACATATAATCGTTTTTATTATGTTGATTAAAATGTTGTGAATATGGATTTTGCGACGGATTTGGTGGATATGACGATTGTGACTGAGAAGGATAATATTGATTCGGTGATTGATTATAAGTTTGTTGATTAGATTGATGAGATTGATTAGATTGATGAGATTGATTAGATTGATTAGAATATGATGGGTTATTGGGTGAATTAGGTATTCCTATACTTGGCATCTCATGTATTATAGGTGGCTGTAAATTTACATTCATTTCTTTATTATTTTTAGATATTAATATTTCATCTCTGAACTCATTTAGAACATCTTGTACGATAGGATCATTTATATCATTATGTTCGCTACTATTAGTCATTATACCGTAATAATCTAATATTATATTATATTTAGATATTGAATATAATTACGCAACATAATTATATTATATATATTATAATGTTGCTAAATCCTAATTATTTAATTGAATTGCTTACAACTAATAATATAAAAATAAGGAAGTGTATTCATATAGGTGCTCATAAATGCGAAGAATTGCCAATATATATTAAACTAGGATTATCTCATAATGATATAATATGGATAGAAGGAAATAGCGATTTAGTTTCTTTGTCAAAAGATAACAAAATATATAATTATATAATATTAGATAAGGATGATTGTGATATAATATTATATAGAGCAAATGATACATCATCTTCGTCTATTTTAGATATGTATATTCATAAAGAAGTTTATCCGAAGATATCATATATAAATGAAATAAAATCTAAAAGTATTACTATTGATACTTTTTTACATTTACATAATATAAATAGGGAAGAATATAATTTCTTAAATATTGCTATTCAAGGTGCTGAACTATTAGCGCTAAAAGGTGCTATAAATTATTTGAAATATGTAAATATAATATATTGTAAAATACACGAAATAGAATTATATAAAAATTGTGCTAGCATAAAAGAATTAGATGAATTTTTAGGAGGCTATAATTTTAGGCGTATTATAACAATTATGACAGATAAAGGATGGGGTGATGCATTGTATATTACTTCTTAATAGTAGGTATTTTAGGTTGTTTAGGTGCTTTAGGTGGTTTAATTTTATTACATC
>Ga0208226_1000445_pt1 | contig 10680 bp, 8 predicted proteins | sample LakMenE18May11ns_FD_150713 | JGI IMG/M metagenome (GOLD analysis project Ga0208226, IMG submission 150713) | Freshwater microbial communities from Lake Mendota, WI - 18MAY2011 deep hole epilimnion ns (SPAdes) | ecosystem: Environmental > Aquatic > Freshwater > Lake > Epilimnion/Euphotic zone ... | reverse complement strand
AGGCATCCAGGACGCCTCAAGTACTTCCTGCACACTTATACAAGTGGACATGCGCACACTGAAATCTATGGTCGACGCCCAGGACCTTGACGACGTTGTGCATTTAGACGCCGTTACTCAGGTCTTGACTCACGAGGACTTTGCACCAGGGTGTGCTGACTTTCTCACGGTGTCAGAGCTGGTAGCAGCTGCGATGCGCTGCAGCCCACCATCTAACTCACCTCTTGACTATCTACAGTGGCGTTTGGGTCTAGACGCACACTCAGCAGAGTTGTTACGCATGGCCTGGTCACATGAACCCAGTCTAACACTCGGCGAGCTTCAAGTATTTTGTAAATCATTGGCAGGACACATGACGGACGCCATTGCGTTGTATAAACATCAGCCCGCCACTCTCTTTAGTATTGCTGAGTTCTTAGGCCCTTGCCCAGAAGCAGGCAAACTTGCAATCGAGTTGGTTTCATGTCTCCCGACCATTGATGCAATGCAGGCAGCTACCGCCCTTGTTCGCCAGACGAATCAGGATGTAAAATGACACGGTTTCTCACTCTCACAGCTCTAGCTGAGCGACGTCTGGTTACAAAGCCAGAAAATAGCCGAGTGCTCGCGTCGTTACCATCGCTCTTGAAAAAGAGATCTGCAGCGCTGCCTAAAGTGTTGCGAAACTCAACTGATACACACCATGCGTATATTAAACGATTACTCATAGGGTCCTCGTTGATCAGTGATCTTCCTGCGTCTTATTGTGCAGATCTAGTCAAGGAGTTATGCGCTCGCGAGATGCGCATGTGGGGGCAACCTGGCCTTGAAGCATTGCTCCACAAGATCACAGAGATAGAATTGACGCGTGAGCAGTTGCTCAAAATTGCGTTTGCTCTTCCCGAGTCCCACAGGCCATATCTGTTGAGTGCTAAGAACGCGTCCGCACTCTTACTTGTAGGTCATCGCTTGGAGACCGCTCGCGCGCAGTACGACATTCACACTAAGAGAATGGCTGGAAGCTTTGAAGAGTTCATCGATAAAGAGTGGCCTCACTCAGCTGCCATCATAAACTACATCCGCGCTCTCGGTATGGATCCGGTTCTCGGCATTTTGATGCAGGAGCTACCAGAGTCTCCTCAAGCTCGCGCTCTCATCGCACACGGACTCTCGCAACCGCTCAACGGTCGAACGATAGCGGACATGGCTGCCTTAATTTCAGTACTCAGCCCCGGAAGCTTAGGTGTACTCGAGCACATCATCGGCGGAGGAACGCTGCTCTCTCTTGACGAGCTCATCGAGCTTGGACAAAGTCTCTCTACAACGATTTAGCAACTGCCAAAATCTGCCAGCACCTTAAACCTGCTGTTTGCGCGTGTTTGCGTCAGTAGAAGCCAAGCTCACATGTACACAAAAGCACTGCCACGAACAAGGACTCGTCAGAACATTCAGAGGTTTTTAATCCCTGATATCTTTCCACTCAGTGACCCCTACTGAGAACAATCCACTGCCGTCACTTCGTGTAAAAGTACGTACTTTGTTTTTAGTCTGAACGCAGAACCCGCTCTCCATCTCGTCGCGCCCACGCAACCAGGCACTGGTGAGGTCCCTCTGCGCTGAAAATACTGCGTATGAAGGGTTGTCGGCGTATGCTCCTTGAGCGAGCGCGAGATGCGCGTAAGCTTCAGAGGCGCTGTAACAGCCGTCTTTCGCCTTTGATAGCTCGTAAGCAGCGACGTCCGAACACAAAGAAGGTGCCATCATTATAGACCAAACCCGATCTTGTCTGTCGTAGTCAGAAGCTGGGTCAGCGCACTTGTACTCGACAGCGTCTCTATCCCATTTTGTGGCAGCAGATGTGTATGCCGATTGTGGAACTCCAGGAGATACTGCAAGGGTGAGGAGTATCAGAGCTGCTGCGAGAACAGGAGCAGCCAACTTGTACGCACGCGTCACATCTGGTTTGTGTGTAGCAACAACAGACACAGCACCGAAGAGACCTATAATCACAAAGATGTAGGCATCAGGATCCCAGACTGGGTCTATGCCGCCCATCCTGCCAAGAACGACGCTAGCCACCGGAATGACAAAGACCGCAAGGATGCGCACTACTCTGCGTTTTGCAAACAGCATCTCTGTGCTCGCTAGGATCAGTACAAGTGCGACATTGTTAGGAGAAAGGACGTATCGGACGTATCCGGTGGTCAGTGTCTGGTTTCCTTCTAGGAATGTAAACCTCACCATACGACTAGAGGCAAAAGCCCACACACTCCACCCGGCAACACCAGCCGCCAAAAGCCGCAAGAAGATAAAGGCGAGACTGCGTCGGGAGGACGCTTCAGCGTCGATAGGCTGTTCGTTGGCGTCGAGTTCGGGCTGTGTCTCATTTATGTCACTCATGTCACGACATTGTTCATGAGTATGAGTGATTGACAAGAGACCTACGAGTGTTATTCAAGAAAAACGCCTGGAAACACACAGCTTTTAGCGTTTCCGTAGGAACTTCGGATGTGTATAAAGAATGACCACAAACGAATAATCGTCGGGCCATTCTGGGGATATCGCTCCTTGGGCGTCACTTTCGTGCAATGTCAAAAACAGAGAGCCGTGACGCTTTCTGTAACCTAACTGAACAATACTTGTCCAGAGCCATTGCACTAGCGAGCTACTGCTCGGCAGAGTCACAAAGAGTTGAAAAACCTCTCTGCTTCCTCCTCAACGTGGCTACCCACACCGCGAACGACCTCTCGGCCGCTGCGATGGGATAGTAACCACGTGAGGCACACAAGGCTTTGGTCCCTGTGTGTTTACTCTCACGAGGTATCTCTCCCTTTACGGGCAGAGATACCTCGTGAAGGTACTCTGCCGGCAATACGTCGTTGTATAACACTGTACGAGCCAGCTCCCGGCTGGCAAGAATACGACGAAGTCCCGTCCCCTACTAGTGAAGATTTCTTGAGGCCACTTAGTCGGTCTTGTTCAGCAGCTCTGCGAGCGCGTCGCCGATGACGCGTGCCTCTTCGGGCGTGTTCTCGTAGCCGTGTCGATAGCCGTTGAAACGAGTGTTGATCTCGCCAGGTTTCCACTCATTCTCTTCGCGCTTTAGCTCAACGTTCAACTGACACACACCGTTTTCGTCATATAACCCAACCAGCTGGGTCTCACCTCTAGCCACTGAGGACACATACCCACCGGTGCAGTTTCCCATGTACTCAGCATTTTGTTCAATAGCTAGACGCGAGTCAAGCACACGAGCTTCAAGCGCGATCATCGCGGGCGCCTCAGTGTTTTCACCGTCTTCCCGCTCTTTGGCAAGAGCACGTCGCCCGTCATCTAAAAGTTCTGTTGATGTGATACTACACTGGTAGCCGTCGAGTGCTCTTTGTGCTGTCTCGACGCTGCGGAACGGTAGCACTCCCCAGTCTGGAAGGAGGCGTACGTCGCTCACAGTGTCTAAGAAGAATTGTTCTCTAGTTGCCACCCCTCCTGCGATGCTCTCTCGTATTACAGCAGCAGGTTCGGCTGCGTACTCTATCGGGTGGTGCGAACGTGTGAGTGCTGCGTCGCTGCGCCTTGTGGTGATCAAGTGGATGTCTTTTATATCGCGATTCTCTTCGCGCGGGCCTTGCATCGTTACTGTGTCTGTTGTGGTCGTATCTAACTGAGCGCTTGCGGCTACACGCGTGTCGCCGACCCTCTCACCTTGCTCATCGTAGAGTCTCCCATATCGATTACTGAGAAAAGATTCCCCTTGTACTATCTCGTCGTCGTCTGCCCAGAGTGTTGTTAGTGCTTCCCCTGACAGGTCTCTTCGTCCTGCAACAACGCGCCGAACATCGGGGCTCTGATGTGACGCTAGAGCCATCAACGTCTCGTCAGTCAGTGTTCCTTTGTTCTCGCCCAGAGCGACGAGCTCAGTAATGTTCCCGTGAGCTACTAAGGCACGCTGTGTCTCTTTGCCTAGATAAGCCTCTTGCACTATCCATCGACGTTCCTGGCTCGAATCAGGAAGCTTACGAAGTGCCGTGAGTTGTAGGTCCTCCATAAGTTCTCGTGTCCGGTAAGCAGCGTCTCGGATGAACACCTCTGGGTGGTTGAGAGCTATCTGAATACGTATATCTTCGTCTACGTTTGCGCCGACCGCGTACAGAGCTGCCATCGCTATAGCGGTGTCGGAGTTTAAAGCGAGACGATTCACTATTTCTTTTGAGACAGCACCGCTCTTGTTTGCTGCGATGAACTCCATGATCCCACTCGTAGAGAGACTGCCCGGTTCAAGGCCTAAAACATCGCGCTTGTCGAGAAGAGACACCGCGTGTTTTACTTCAGCACTATGAACGTCAATGTCTGCTGCTTTTTCGAGAATGCGCTCTAGGGTCCCAGAGTGTCGAGCCATGCTCGCAAGGCGCGGCCAGGTCGTCTTCTCGCACTTTTCTAGAAGTTTAAGCTCTTCTTCTGCACCAATATCCCACCGCTTTAAGAGCTCTGTGACCGCGAGAATCTGTGCGGTTGGGTCTTTGGTTCCACTTGCGATCAAGAGTGTCTCTTGGTCGAGCACGCCGTTGCGCAGCAGTAATGTTGTCACCACTCGTTCGTTCGTCGCTAACAGCGCCTGGTATACGGCCATCGTGTTAGTTTTATTTTCAGCAAGTGCTCGTAGCACTGATTCGCGCTCACCAGCCTCCAGCTGTAACTCGATGAGCTCAATGCGTATCGCCTCACTAGCGCTCTTGTTGTGCGCAAGATGTACGAGTGCGTTTTTTCTCTCTTCCCGTGACTGCCCGACAGCACTAAAAAAAGCAGACCGCAACTGTTCATCGCTCAGTCTATTATTAGAACAAAATTGCTCTACGTGCTTGCCATTTTCAAGAAAAGTACTAAACACGGCGTCCGTCAGCGGGGCAAGTCGGAGTATGTCACTTAGATCAGCACCTCTGCGCCACGCCTCTTCAACGGTTTTAGCATCGAGTTCCGGGTTTCCAGCAAGGTTTGATTTAGCATAACGTTGCTTACCAAGCAGGATCTCAAGATGCTGTTCGCGGCTCAGCCCAGGCATGCTGGCAACGTCTACAATGATGTCTAGCAAGCTAGGTCGGGCGTTGTGTAAGAGTTTCTCTGCAAGCAAAGGGCTGATGCGGTCGGCTTTATCAATAGCAGTTACGATCTCGCTATCAGTGAGCGTCTCACTGGTGAGAAGATTTCGAATGAGAGCACCTCGTCGTTGTGGTATGTGTTCAGTCGCACGGAGGAAGTTTTCTCTGTATCTTGCGATCTCAACGCCAAGCCATGGCTGCAACTCATAAAAGCTCGGTTCTAAAAGAAGCATCGCAAGCTCATCGTCAGAGATGAGTCCGCGTAACGCGCACGTAAGGGACAAACGAAGTGCTGCTGCCTCGCCGTGCTCTTCAATGAGAGACGTTGCCGCTTTGCGAAGTGTCTTGTTCGCACCCGGCAGCACTGCGTCTATAACTTGTCGCGCACCGCCTACAGCGTCTAAGCCGTTCCACGACATGCGGTGTAGCACAAACTGTGGTCCTTCTGGTCGTCTTCCTTCAACGATGCGCTCGTCAATGTTCCAGCGCTGCACTTTTGCGGGGTCGTCGAGTAGTTCTGCTCTGAGTTTTGCAACTCCACCCTTGGTCCCGCACAATATGCTGCCATCCCAGGAGGTGTGCTCTTTACTGATGCGCGCTACGTCTCCTCGGTGAGTGATCTCAATCCAGGATCCGTCCTTTAAAACTGCGACGATTGTGTGGTCACGGAAGTAGCGCTGCACTCCTGGTGCGAGATAGAAGCTAGTGGCGCGGCATGAACTCATAGCTCACACTGTTGGCGCAACATCGCCTAGTTCCACACCACCTAGTCCGATACCACTTAGTTCCACATCACTTAATCCCCCGTCTTAGATGACAGTACGCCACACTAGGGCCGGTGGCGCTATTTTTTGTTGTCAGCCGATGCGTATGTGATCAATACTGATTGGGGTGACGCTCGTATCGGTCGCTGATACGGGTACAGGTTGGTAGCGTGGTGCTTCTAAGACCAAAACCGCGATACGTGAAGGTGTGATCCTGGACAGATGCCATCTGCGGACTGCGGTGACGTACTCGTCAAGTTTTGAGAGCGGACAAGTCACCGCCACAACTTCAATGCCAGCTCGGTCATACGACGCGAGCAGTCCGTCGTTGTTTACCAGTAAAGGAAGATCTGGGTCAAGTGCTACTGGACACACAAACCCCTGAACGTTTAAGCCGATAACAGCAACAGGTAACACGCGCGCTACTCGCTGGTCTTGCGCTGAAGGGTCCGGTATCACTTTCCACCCAGAGCGTTCCAGCTGTCGAGTGGCTCTGTAATGCTTAGCGGCTTGACTCACACTTCTACCTGTGCGCAGCAACTCCCAGAGACTCGGCGAGATCGTCGTCTCAGGCGTACGTCCAGTTGGTGCAGTGAGCAAGAACACGTCGCCGTCTGCTGCTTCGAGTGCTATCTGGCGTGCATCGAACATGTCGCCAAGCTCAGTAATGACGTCATCAACGCTCATCCCGGCAAGCTCACCTAGCTCTGCAACTGTTGCGTAGCGAGCTTTTCCGTAAGTGAGAGCGTGTGTCAACGCTGTACGCATCAGGAAAGGGTTCCTGGATTTTGCTGTACTCCACTGCTGGGAGATACTTGGCTACCAGCGGCGTTGACTGCGGCATCAGCTTCGCGTAAAGCTTGGTATAAAGCAGTCATCAGAGGATGATCAGCGACAGCTGCTGTCTCAGTTGCGCTAACGTCAACGTAGCGTAGTCGTGCAAGCACGGTTTCAAGTTTGCGCCGTGTGTTCTCCGTCTCTATTTTCTGAACTTTTAACCAGTCCATCTGTGCTTTGGCTACTGTACCAAAAACCTGTTGTAGTTGTTCAGGAGACAAGTACCGCACTGCGTCAAGGGGCGACAAGGTCGTACTCTGCCCGGAGCCTTGCTTCTCGCGACTACGTAGACGTTCTAGCTCGCCGCGAAGAGAGCGTGTATCTTCGTGCGCACGGGTGATAGTGGCAGACATACGTGCTAGAAGATGGCTCATTTTGCGTGGGTCTTGGCGCACAGCTCGACCCTCGTTCTCCGAGAGAGCCCTCACGTCATCTAGTGACAAAGGGACGTCTGTCATACTTGGGTCAGCGTTGTACTCCACGCCGTCAGCATCGTCCCCTCTACTTTCGACAAGACCCCAAGCGTCGAAGGTGTAACGCATGGAAGCCACTGCACCTTTGTCAAATGTTTCATTAGGAGACGTAGTCACACTCCCTGACGGCCGCGCCCACTCGGTGCGAGCGTTAGCGACGTGGCGTTTCCCTGTAGAGGACATCGCAGGTTTTGTGCTCCTTGGTGAGATGAGTCTCTTACTGGACATTCCTGTATCAGGTCGGCCTCTTGACGTTTACATCCCTGTAGATAAAATGAGCACACCACCTTCGTCAGTGCAGTCAGTTTGTGACGGAGTTGTGCGGTACTGGTCGCCGCATCTCCCTTCAGTTTCTGGCGCCCTTCCAGAGCTCTCATATCGTGTTCTTTCGTCAGTGACGAGACTGGACCCTGTGTTTGTTCTGTACCGAGAAGAGGAAGCCATTATGTTTGTGCGCGCCGGGCAGTTGAAACTGGAGTCACTTCGTACCCACCGAATGCCACGCTCTGCCGGCGAGCAGTCTGCGGACCGCCACTCGGCGACTCTCACCCCGGTTCCAGCATATGTTCCTTCAGAGAACATCTATGACCGGCTCACGAGCCGCTAAAACGCAGCTCCCGGCGGGAAAACCACTCAATACGGCCGCATAAAGCCTAAATAGAGCCGTTTTCGCTAATTTCGCCTGTTTTCTGCGTGCTCTGCCATCTGGAGACGTCACTCTTTAGCCATGAACGCCAACCTCGTGATCTTCGATCAGTCCAAGTGCAAGCTGCGCTGGGGACCTAACCGTGGATCACTCGCACTTCTAGCCCCATCAGGTGAGTTGTTGAGCGTTGTCGCCTGTCGACCTGCCTGGAGTCCTCGTGAGTGCGCTCTTCGTGCTTTCGATACCGCCCTGGCCAGCGCCTTTGTCTCTCGCTCAGAAACAGCGTGCAAAGTTGCTTTGTTAAACAAGCACACGATGCACGTTGCAGTCGGAGCTCTGCCGGGGACTTTGTCTTTCCCGCTGTCAGACGCCACATTCCCAGCCTCTGGCCTAGATGCTGTCGTAGAAGGCGACATCTTGCAAGTAAATGGTATCGACATCGCGTCCTCTGGCGTCGATTCGTTCGCGACTCTCTGTAGAGCTCGCCTAGCACACCTCTAGTAGGAACAACTCGAGCGCAGGCTCTATTTGAATCTCCCGTTAGTGCTCTACTTGCTGCTCCGTTGAACGACCCACGAGTGTAAAAAGTAATCCTGCTTGACCTCAGCGAAGGTAGGCGGACAGTTTCTCTGTACTGGTCCGACACTCAATACAACACCAACTGGAGGTTCAAATGTTAGAAGTAGCAATCACCTGGTACCGTCTTCAACGGGACCGTTACGTCACCAAGTCAGACAGAGCAGCTCGTGCTGCCACGATGCTCGAGTATGTCTTGATCGCTGGCATCGTTATTGGCCTCGCAGCAGGCGTCTTTGGTCTCTTCGGTACAGCCATCAAGGGATTCTTCACAAAGACAAACACTGCTGTCAGCAACTCTGGCAACGCGACTCCATAAATAGCGTCTCTCGTCGTCTGGCGGGTATTAAGAACACGAGTAACACAAAAGCCACAGTTCGCTGTGGCTTTTGTGCTTCTTAGGCTTAACTAGACATCAAGCCTCTGATGCTCAGGTTGAGTCTCAGCACATGTTTCAATGCAGAGTCTTAAGACGTTACATCACTTTTGAGAACGTAACCATCAGTAAATGACACGTGCTACTTTGCTACTTAGATACGTAGATGTTTAACTACTTAGCTGTCTAGATGCATAGCTAGAACACACAAGTTAGTACAAATGTTAAGGAGCAGTGATTGCGTAGCGTACGATGACAATTCCTGAGCCGCCGTTGCCAGCCGAAGAGTATCCGCCACCGCCACCACTACCAGTGTTGGCAGGAGCAGACGAGCCTGCACCTCCAGCTAAAAAGCCTCGACCCGCACCACCGCTGCTGCCGCCAGATGCTGTCTGGCCTTGAGAACCACCACCGCCACCACCACCGCCTGAGTAGATACTCCCCCATAGAGAGAGTCCAACTCCACCAGCTCCACCAGTTTCGTTACCTGGCGCGTTCGCACCTGCTCCACCTGCACCAGCACCGCCGCCACCGCCGTAGAAAACCCATGAACCACCAGCACGGTAAGTAGACCCCCCGTTAAACGAGACGTCATAGTACATGCCGCAACCATATGAAATTCCAGAGCAGCCACCGGTTGCTGTGATGCTGCCAAACACCGACGACCCACCAGTTGTACCTGGGACGTTGATGGTGTTTACACCTGAGCCTCCTTGGCCGACTGTCGCGCTGTAAGCACCAGCTCCGACAGCGACTGATCCGTGTCGAGTCTGACCGCCCGAGCCGCCAGCCCCGCCGTTACCGCCGTGTGTCGCACCTCCGCCGCCGCCTCCGACAACGAGGTAGTCAACAGATGCGTCAGATCCAGCACTCGTGATCGTCATACTGCCAGAAGAGGTGAAAGTGTACTGCTGATAGGTGCGTCCGCCAGAGACAACAGTGGTGCTAGAGCAGCCTGTGCAAGAGGCCGTCATGGCTGACCATTGTGGTGTTCCTGACATGGTGTTTGACGCAGTACCTGACCCTTCGCTGTTTACGGCTCGGATCTTTACTTGGTAACTCGTGCCGTTTGTAAGACCAGTGATAGAGATCGGGCTGGAAGTAGAAGCCGGCGTGCGTGTTGTCCAGGTACTGCCGTTGTTAGTTGAGTACTGGTAGTTCGTTACAGTGTTACTGCCGTTAGCAGCAGGTGCTGAGAACGCTACAGATAAAGATAGATGCCCTGCTGTTACAGAAGAGATCGTTGGAGCACCAGGTAGGGAGCAGCTAGTTTCTGCAGACAGAGTGTTTGAAGCAGTGGTGTAACCCCAGTACCCAGCTGCATACACAACGTACTGGTACCCGCTCGTGCAGTCAGTCATGCCAGTGTTCTGGAAAGTCGTTGCAGAAGACCCACTAGAGACGAGGGTGTAAGAGCTACCCAGACGTCTGTACACATCGTAGGAAGAAGCCCCGTTCGCTGCTGTCCAAGAGATCGTTACGCTGCTAGAGGTCTGGGTGGCGAGTGTGACAGTGACGGGTCCTGGACGTATCACTCTGTTTGTTAATGTACAATAAGGACTAGAACCGATAGCGTTCGTCGCACGTACGCGCATGTCGTAGCCAGAACCACTCGTTCCTGAGAAAGTATAGTTTAAAGCAGTTGTGGTGTTATTTGTCCAAGCTCCTGTACCGGTAGCAGAGATCGCAACTTCGTACTGAGTGATTGCAGAGTTACCGTTAAACGGCGCCACCCATGTAAGTCGAGCACTAGTTGTGGTGTAGCTGTCTGCAGAACATGTTGGTGTTGAAGGAGGTGCGATGTTAGATGTAGTGAAAGTTATGTTAGCACCCCACGGCCCTTGACCACCTGCGTTGACAACTGCCAGTCGTGCCGTGTAAGTAGTTCCAGCAGACAACCCAGATCCCGTCCATGACCTAGTGGGAGCTTCAACTG
>Ga0208226_1000444_pt1 | contig 10694 bp, 11 predicted proteins | sample LakMenE18May11ns_FD_150713 | JGI IMG/M metagenome (GOLD analysis project Ga0208226, IMG submission 150713) | Freshwater microbial communities from Lake Mendota, WI - 18MAY2011 deep hole epilimnion ns (SPAdes) | ecosystem: Environmental > Aquatic > Freshwater > Lake > Epilimnion/Euphotic zone ... | reverse complement strand
TATATATTTTCTATTTATTTTCTATTTATTTTCTATTTATTTTCTATTTATAATTTTCTCTAAATAATATTGCGTAATTTGCTAATTTCCTTTTCTAATATTGCAATTTTATTATGTATATCTTTAATATGTGTTTCACTATGGCTTTTTTGTTCTAAAGTTATGCTATTTAAATGGTCCGAAATATTTAATAGTGCTTCAATTTGTTTTTCTTTAATTAGTAGTTTTTTTGTTAACTGCTTTTTGCGGTCTTCTAATAATTTTAAAATATCAGGGTTTTTTGATGATACTCGTTTTAATGCGCTATATTGATCAATAAGATAAGTAGTGTCGTCTTCGCTTTGTTCTAATAACTTTTTAACTTTCATATCATGTTTGGCAATAGAACCTCCAAAACTAGCCATATAAATTATATATTATATATTGTATATTGTATATTTTTTTATATTTAATAAAAATAATAAAAAATAATAAGAATAATAAAAATAATAAAAATAACACTTATAAAAATTATATAAAAATATAGACATATATTATTTAGAATGAATAAGAATTGCGTAGAGCCTCTATTACAAGAAGACCTTAATCGGTATGTTATGTTTCCAATTAAAGACCAAGACATATGGAAAATGTATAAAAAAGCAGAAGATTTGTTTTGGAGAGCAGAAGAAATTGACCTTTCAAAAGATAATAAAGATTGGGACACGCTAAATGATGATGAAAAACATTTCATTTCCATGATTTTAGCGTTTTTTGCTGCTAGTGACGGAATTGTGTTAGAAAATTTAGGTGTTCGCTTTATGGGTGAAGTGCAATTAAGTGAGGCGCGAGCATTTTACGGCCTGCAAATTGCTATGGAAAATATTCACTCTATTACATATTCCACATTAATTGATACATATATTAAAGATAAAGAGCAAAAGCACAAATTATTTAATGCACTAAATGAATATGACTGCATTAAGAAGAAGGGTCAATGGGCTATAAAGTGGATTAATGATAAGAAGTCCAATTTTGCTACTCGCCTTGTTGCGTTTGCTTGTATTGAAGGTATTTTCTTTTCGGGTGCATTTTGCGCTATTTATTGGTTGAAGAAACGCGGTCTAATGCCTGGACTAACCTTTTCAAATGAGCTAATTTCGCGAGACGAAGCATTGCATACCGAATTTGCTGTATTATTACATAGCAAATTAGAAAAGCCGCTTAAAAAGCAAAAAATTCACGAAATAATTAGCGAAGCGGTTGAAATTGAGCTCGAATTTATTAACGATTCGCTTCCATGCAGATTAATAGGCATGAACCAAGTATTAATGAAACAATATATTGAATTTGTTGCTGACCGCTTAAGCCTTCAATTAGGAGGCGACAAAATATATGAAAGCAAAAATCCGTTTGATTGGATGGAAAACATTAGCATTGAAACAAAAACTAACTTTTTTGAAGATCGCGTAAGCGAGTATTCGCTCACAACTAAAGATGCTAAACTAAACACTTTTGAATTTGGCGATGAGTTTTAATTTTGTGCTTTTTTCTTTATATTGTTTATTTAATATTAATAATTATAATATATTAATAATTATAATAAATAATTGATTTTAAAATATAATATTACAATATATTTTAAATACTAAAAATGTCTAAAATTAGTTGCGAAAAATGCGGTAAAGAGTTTAATAGTAAATCCCATTATACTCAACATCAAAAAAGAAAAACTCCCTGCGGTAATAAGAGCATAATTAAAGAATTGATTGAAGAAAAATTAACTAAGTTAAATATTCCGCTATGTTCGTCTGTTGAAAATACGTCTGTCGCAATTCAAAATACGCAAAAAATAACAATTGATACATCAACCTTTAATGAAATTAAAAAATATTATGATGAAACATTAAATACTGATAAAAGCACATACAAATCAACCAATGACGAACCTACACCGATTGATTGTATAAGTGAAATGATAAGTAAAATTCCTAACGAGTTATGGGCAAAAAGTGATTTATCCATTTTAGATCCTTGTTGTGGTAATGGAAATTTCAGTATTTCTATCATTTTTGAATTGTTAAAGTATCACGATAAAAAAACTATATTAGAACAAATATTAGAATTTAATGATATTAATGAAAGTAGATTAGAAAATGTGTGTAGCGTATTTTGTAGTGAAAAATACAATTTACAAATAACTAACCATGATTTTATTACATTTAACAATAGTAAAAAATATGACTTAATCGTTGCTAATCCACCATACGCAAAATTATTAGAAAACGGTAAAAGAGCATCCAAAAATCACAACTTAATTAAGGATTTTATTGAAAAAGCATTATCACAACTAAAACCAAATGGTTATTTATTATTTATTACACCAGATAATTGGATGTCTTACGCTGATAGGAATGTATTAATTGAAATTATTACATCATTACAAATAATACATTTGGATATACATAGTGCAAAAAAATATTTCAAAAAAATTGGTTCTAGTTTTACATGGTATATAATTCAAAATTGTGCTTTCTACAAAAATATTAATGTTTCTGGAATATGGAAGAAAAAAGAATATGTTAGTTCGGTTATATCAAAACAACGCAAATACATTCCATTATTATATAATCAAATGGTTCAAAATATATTATCAAAAACAATTGATAATACAATGCTACCAAAATTTGAGGTTAAAACCAGTAGTGATTTACATAAATATACAAAAGCGGAATTTATTTGTGATACAAAAACAGAACAATTTAAATACAAATTAATTCATACACCAAGTCAAACCGTATATTCGTCAAGACCTCATAAATATCAAGAAGGATATAAAATATTTATATCAACAACAGATAAGTATAGTGTATTTATTGATAATTGTGGAATGACACAATCAATCGTATTTATAATGTGTTCTAATGAAGAAGAAGCAAAAAAATATTTACAAATATTGCAGCATCCCTTATATGTATTTATTAATAATATTTGTCGTTGGGGTAATTTTAACAACATAAGAATATTACAAAGTTTTCCTATTCCAACCATAGAATATTCTGGAAATCATCAAGAACTATATAATTATTTTAACATTACAAAAGAAGAAATTGAATATATTTGTGAAAATATGTAAATTTATGTATAAAATTATTCTTTGTAATCTGGGTCACAATTGTCGTTTAATATAGGATATTTGCTATAATTCTTTTTATAATCTTCCAAAAACGTGCTTTCGTAAGCATGGTATGTTTGTGCTGTTATTTTTGTTTCTTTACCGAACATTTCAATAATAATTTCGGTTTTAGGTAATTCATATCCATACATTTGAATTTTACAACCTAGATTTAGGTAAAACTCAAATGTGTTATAAATAAAACCATTTGTTTTAGAGCAATCACCAGATTTTCCTCTTTCTTCTATATGATGACCGCATAGATAAGATGCTACTCTTCCTTTAAGTCCGGTTCTCGTTCCACCAATTTTTACAATCATACCATTAATTACAAGTAAATATAACCATTCTGTTTTTTTGTTAAATGCTTTGGTTGAAATTGTTGGAACAAATTGAATTAAAGTATCTCTTTTTTTATTTCCTTGTTTTTTTCCAGATGTAAATAATTCACTATCTAAAACTATATCTGCTATTGGAATAAAATAGTCTTTTCTATTATATTCCTCAAATGGAATTGTTTGATCGGTTGGAATTAATTTAATCCATTTTTTTATTAATGAACTCTCATAGCGTTCATTAATATTTACTAATCCAGAAATATCATTGTTATAAGTTGTTTCACTCATTTTGTATATAATAATGTAATACTTATTTGTATATTTAAGTATTATATTTCAATTTTTTTTATGGTGACTTTTATGAAAAATAATACAATAATTTTAAACTACGTTATATATTTTTTGGTCCTGAACGTTCAGGAGCAAAAAATATGATTGTGTATGGGAAAGTGTATATATTTTTGCGACTGTTAGAACGGTTGCAAAAATACATTAAAATACAAATAATAATTAATTTACTAAAACATAATAAGCATTATTAATTAAAGTATTATTTTTAATTGCTCTGCTCATTTTAGCCGGAGAGAAATCTTCATGAATTGCTGCTTTTGCTATTGTGGTCCAATTATTTAATATATTTTTGGTGCTAGCGTCTATTTTTTGAACTTTTTTACCACTAGTCGCAATTTGGTCATCTCTAGCTTCCTGATAATAGTCATTTTTTAAACTAATACCGTAATAACCCTCAAATGTTGCATTTATATTATGTAAGCGAATAGGCCCACCGAGAATATATTGACAATTTTTTAAATAATTTTTAACATCTTTGTCCTCATTATTATTGTTTAATAAACCATTATTCTTTTTATAATTTATGAATTCTTCTACAATTTTATTAGTTGAAGCGCGACCTTCGGGAGAGAAAATGCAACTTTCAAAAATAAAATTTTCTACTTCATTTGAACTACTGCTTTTCTTATATACAATGTCTTTTAGCTTTATTCCTTTAAATCCATGAACAATTTGGTTCTTATTTTGACCACTAATGCGACATGCTAAAAATCGTGTTCTCATATATGTATTAAACATGCTAAATACATGTTTTGTAGGTTTTTCTCTATTATAAATACGAAATTGTCCTACAATAGTTGTTGAAGCTACTTCTACCTCTTTATGAAGAAAACAACACTCATCAATAAATTTATCAAACTTATTTTTAAGTTCAACACTTATTATATTAGTTTCATCATTATTTACATTATTGGTTTCATCATTATTTACATTTACGGTTTCATTATTATTTTCATAATTATTTGTAATTGATGCAAGAAGTTGCTCTAATTTTTCATTTTTTTCTATATATTCATTATTAAGGACCTTCAATTTTTCATTTTCATCACTTAATTGCTCTAACGTTGCTTTATATTTTTGATTTTCTTCTACTAAAATATTAAATTTTTCAATACTATATGATTTTTCAGAAATAATATTTTTAATATATCTTGAGAGACAAGATATTGTAAAGTTGGTTTCATCATATGCTAATATTTCGTTTTTATTTTTTCCATCTACTTCAATAGTGCGTAAATGTTTTCTAATTTTAGAGCTTGTTTTAATAGCATTCTCAATTTCTTGCTTATTATGAACTTTGAAAGCATCACGAAGAATAAAATTTTCATAAGTTTTATGGTGGTCTTGTAATCGCACAGAGAGATTATTGCTATGTCCAAATTTTATTAATTTCTCTCCTTCAGCGTTTGAATTATCAATAGTTCCAAAATAAATACATTCACAATTTACAGGAAATTGTGAAACTAGAGTTTTTTCAATTGCTTTTAATTTATCTTGAATAGCATTTGTAATAATATTATCTTTTATTAGTAATTTATTTTTCATTTCTAATGCTTCTTCTTCTAATACTTCATTAATTAATTCTTCTAACTTAATATAGTATTCATGTATTTCGTCTGCTTTTTTTGTTTGTGCCTTTAAACATAATGATTTAAAGGTCTTAATATTTAAAAAAAATTTTTGAATATTGTGACCACCACTGCCTGTGTTTTTTGCTCCCGTACGTGCGGTAGCAAAACTATCATTAACATCACTATATTTATAATCTTTGTTAATTATAAAATTATTTTTTAAACAGCTAGTTGCATTAAATTTTCTATTAAATCCTAACCACTTCCAAATATAATCTATATCTACAATAAAATCTGCTGTTTTATCATAATTTAAATAAGTATAAAAACTAGCTATAAATAATTGTTGCTCCATTTCTGTAAAGTTAGCTTTCACTTTTTCTAATAATTTATTGTTATTGTTAGCATTTAGCTTTGTAATAGGGTTATTTGTTATTAAATTAACAATATCGAGAGAAGTCATATTTATATTATAATAATGTAATTAGTCTTTAAATCGGTGTTGTTGTTTATATAATTTAGAAACAAAAATCTGGAAGCAACGCCTTACCATTTAGTTTTGCGCACATTAATTTTGGGGCCTTTCTTTTTATCTCTCGTATTAGGGTCATACATCTCTTCGTCGTCATCGGAATCCATATTTTTACTGATTTCCCAGAATTCTTTTGAGCCGAGTTTGAATGTTTTATGATGTTCGGCTTTATACCAGAATATTTGGTCATGTAATTTATTCGATTTGGCATTATTATTGATCACTAAACACTCATAATTTTCTGTACACTGATCCATAACCTGGCAAAAACTCTCAAAGGTTGGAAACATGCCTGCATAGTTTTCATAAATACGCCGCCGATTTGCAATATATGGTTCGCGCAATATAAAAACGTAGTCGATATTCGTGCGCAAATTTGGAGGAATACCTAAAGGATATTGCATTGTTATGACCAACATCACTTTCCAGTGCCGACCATTCATAAATAGGAGACGCATCATCTTATCTTTCGTCCAGCTTCCATCATATAAGCAATCATCCAATATAACAAATGCTCGCGGATCAATATTCGATTTTTTATAAACTTCGACTTCCTTTTTTATCTGCTTCATTACCGTCTTCTGCCTTTTCAATATGTTTTCAATAATAGCGGTATTGTATTCATCGTGAATAAATAATTTGGGTACATGCTCCGCATAAAAACCGTTGCCTGCTTCTGTTCCACTGATTACTGTCCCTATAGGAATATCTTGATGATAATATAGCAAATCTCGCACTAAATAAGTTTTACCGGTATCGCGCCGCCCTATTAATACAATAACAGGTCCTTTATTTTCATCTGGTCTAAAACTTATAGATTTAATGTCAAATTTTTTCAATTCTAGTGTCATTACTAAATAATTTATATTTATTGGCTATATTTAATAGTTTGCTATTTAAACTTAATAATTTGCCTTATTTAAACTTTATACTTTTTCTTATTTAAACTTTATAGTTTAATATATTTATTTGTGTTATAAATTAAAAAAATAAGTATTTCTTATTTATTAAATGGAAATAAACTATAAAAAAAATAACAATAAACAGCTATTTGAGAACTTTAACAATAGTGAGTTATTAGATATAGAAAGTTCGCAAAACTATTTTCCATTATATAATAATTTTTTTAACTTAAACAATACTAATTATAATGCTATTAATTTGAATAATAAGTATAGTTTAGAATTAATTTTAGAAAAAATTAATTATAACAAATTTTTAGCAATAATTACAGATATATGCAATAATAAATCTAAAAAAGAGATTTTTATTAAATATAGCCCGCTTATTGATCCCGTAAAATATATGATAGGAAAATATGAAAATAATTATAATATATTAGAATTACCTAAATTTATAGATAAAGAAAATTTAGATGCAAAATCAATGGAATACATGAAAACTTATAAGAAAATATTGGATCCAAATAATTCCGCATATATTGATGGGTTTTTTTCATATTTATCAAGCTGTTTATTAAATAACTTTAATTTTTATAACGGTTTAGACTATTATGGGGCGTTTTTAGGAGTAAAAAATAAATTTAAATATAATGTTACAGAGGACTTGGAATATTTAAACGAATCGGATTATTTTCACAAGCACATAAACAATTTATTTGTTTTCGATGATAATGAAAAAATACTCAATTTATTTAATAATACTAAAAAAAATAAAAAAGCTTTAGTATTAGATAACTCAGAGATTGACCTAAACATTAGTGACCTAAACATTAGTGACCTAAACATTAGCGATTTAAGTGATATTCCTGATCCTGATTGTGAAGAAACACATAAAACCAATTTAGAGTTAACTTATGAAAATTTAGATATTTTAGTAAATAATAAAGTAAATAATACTAATAGCATTTCTAATACTAATACAGGAGTTAATACTACAAATTCTTCCGAAACATGTTCTTCTAGATCTTCAAATACTAATTTAACAGGATCAAGCAATAATGGTTCAGACGACGATGATGACGAGGATGATGACGACGAAAGCAGCGAAACGAGCTTCAATAGCGAAGAAATATTTTGCTCTATTCATAAAATACCTGTTAAAATGATAATATTAGAAAGTTGCGAAAATACATTAGATGATTATATAGTAAATAATAAAATAAAAGATAGCGAATGGGAGTCTATAATTATGCAAATATTATTTACATTAATTACATATCAGAAAGTGTTTGAATTTACCCACAACGATTTGCACACAAATAATATTGTATATGTGTCTACTCCAAAACAATATTTATATTATAAATATAACAACGCACACTATAAAGTCCCCACCTTTGGCAAAATATACAAAATAATCGATTTTGGAAGAGCCATTTACAAATTCAAAAATAAATTTATATGCAGTGACAGCTATTCGGAGGCAGGCGACGCAACTTCGCAGTATAATTGTGAGCCATATTTAAATAAAGACAAGCCAATTATTGGCCCAAATAGCAGCTTCGACTTATGCCGCCTAGGATGCAGCTTATTTGATTATTTTATTGAGGACTTGGACGACATCAAAAAATTAAAATCTCCTATCAAAAAAATCATGATTGAATGGGTTTTTGATGACAACAATAAAAATATATTGTATAAAAATAATGGAACAGAGAGATATCCTGACTTCAAATTATATAAAATGATTGCGCGGTCCGTTCATAAACACACTCCACAAAATGTATTACAAAAACCATTATTTGATAACTATAAAGTACCAAAGAAAAGAATTAACAATATTCAAGAAATATTTAATATAGATCAATTACCTATTATGGTAAGCTAATTTTTTATAAGCGACGAAAAATTTATATATTATAAAAATAACTTTATATTATATAAATAAAGGACTTAAAGAGAAAACGGATTAATGTCAAAAATCGGGGCTATTTGTAAAAGCAGATAAGGCGGCTTTTGACCCGCCTATCATGTTATTAAAATCTAATTGTTCAAATGCAAATAATGCAATGGACCCACACAAAAACACAATAAACCCGTCTTTAGTTATTGATTTTACTGGTATGTCATCCTTTGATATATACTTTGTATCTATAATCTTAAATAACACATACATAATACTTATTGCCAATGTAGGTATCACAAAATTCATTTAATTTATAAATATAAATGAATTTTATAATTATAACGAATTGATTTAAAACAATATTAATAAACTATTTTTAGCAACTTAGTGGCCTCTTAGCGGCCTCTCAACTCAGCTCAACTCCTCAATATCCAATGTTATACTTTCATTATCACTAACATCATGATTTAAATCTAATATATCTAAATCTAATTTGTCGGGATCATCACTCAAATTTTGAATATTAAGGTCAATTTGCGATTTATCTAGCTTGTCTATTTTGTCTAGCTTTAACTTGAAATTACTTTCCGACTCCGTTTCAGAATTGTAATCATTCGCATTTGCATTATTGCTTTCATCTGTTTCTAAAACTTTAGGATCCAACTTTTTAATATTGCTATTTGCACTTGTTACATTGTCCTCATTTAAATCCTTGTTTGCATTCAAAATCGTATTTTTTAAGTTAATCTTACTCTCTTCTCTCAATTTATTTGCCGTATCTTGCTTAATTTTCTCTAATTCCTTCTTTTCTTTTGCTTTCTTGCTTTTTTCTAATGCCTCTTTATCATTTATTACTTCCTTTTTCTCCTCTACTTCAACATCGGTTTCCAATGTTTCGTCCAAATACATTTGTAATATATGCTCAATCGGTATACTCTCTCTAATTGTATTTAAAATACACTCCTTTATTATTATTTCTAACTCCCTATTGTTTTTTTGAACTTGCAGAGGCTTTAAATTCTTTTCAAATAAATAAATATTTACATATACCTTTCGCGCTACATTTATATACGTCTTATGTATAAATTTATGCAGGTCTGGTATATCAATATTTATTTTTTTTTGCTTTAAACCTACACGAGTTGAGGTTAGTGCTTTCAATTGTGTAATGTGCACACATGTTATTAAATCTTCTAAATAATTACACGCGCTAGACGTAATTATACGCTGTTTCTCATTTTCAACAATCTCTGAACTCCACTTTGGAATATTGTTTAAAAAATTTTGAAATGTCATTAAATATTTAGTTTCTTCGCTGTTTTCTAAACATACATCATAGGCTTCTGTAAATATTGACCTTAGACCTTCAATTACACATGGAGTTAATGTGTTTGTTAATCGCGCACACCACTCATTTTTAGATTCGATTATTGTTGAAAGATTAAAATCATCCATTTTTATAATCTAAAATTTTATTTTAAATAATTAATTTTAACTAAATGTATTTTATCTAAATGTATTTTAACTAAATGTATTTTAACTAAATGTATTTTATTTAACATTTTAATTATTACGCTAGTTAATTAACATAATTAAAAAGCTAATTTAGTTAGCATTTAATGCCGAAAAATCAATAACTAGTGCATTGCTATAAAAATATAATATTATGTATATTAAATATTCTTCTACGCGTACTTCTCTCTTATATATATTGAAAAAAAACAAAAATTTATTATAATCTGTCTTGAAATTTGACCTAGCTGTAAAGTAATCTAATAAATTATTTGCACTTATGCCTTTATTATATATTAATGAACTATAGTCTAATAATAACACATTTTTATTATAATCATTGTTGCTTTCATTAGCGTTAGCGTAGTCATTAGCGTTAGCGTACTCATTAGCGTTAGCGTACTCATTAGCGTTAGCGTACTCATTAG
>Ga0208226_1000441_pt1 | contig 10715 bp, 9 predicted proteins | sample LakMenE18May11ns_FD_150713 | JGI IMG/M metagenome (GOLD analysis project Ga0208226, IMG submission 150713) | Freshwater microbial communities from Lake Mendota, WI - 18MAY2011 deep hole epilimnion ns (SPAdes) | ecosystem: Environmental > Aquatic > Freshwater > Lake > Epilimnion/Euphotic zone ... | reverse complement strand
GATTTATTAGATCCAGATTTTGATAATAAAAATAAAGACTTGATAAATAATTCTCTTAGAGAATGCAATGTTCCAGTTCCAAGTGGTTGTCCTTCAAATTGCAAAGGAAAAAGTTGTGGTGTTGATGAATGTGTAGGTAGTTGTGGAACTTGTCCAAATAATATTGTCTGCTCAGATGATGGAACATGTAATGGATGGAATATAGAGGAACTTGCTAATGTATTGCAAAATACTGATTATATTTATCAATCTTTCAAGAATCTTTGTATAAATCCAGATTCTGCTAAATGTTTGGCTACAAGTATAGCATCTGATAATTATAATTTGTATCCTGGTCCTATTGCTTCACAAAAAGATGTTATAAAATATACTCCAAAATATTTTGGTAAATGCTTAAAAGATGGTTGTGCAGGCATAAAACTCGCTTGGAATCAGTATATGTATAATGAAATAGCAGATGGTCAAATTTGTTTATATAATTATCTGCAATCACATATAGATCCAGTAGAGTTTATAACTGATAATATTTATGCTCAATATTACAACAGCGATGATCCGGATGCAACTCAAAAAATTACAGACATAGCTACAGATGGAAAAAAAAGTTGTGGTATAGAATAATTTAATTAAACTTCTAGTTAAATGGTTTACCAGAAGTCCAACTTTTATAGTTTTTATTCTTGTGACATAAGAAATTATATTCATTTACCATATCACTGTTTCCGTTTTTATTTTGAACAAGTATATTTTCGTAAGTTAATAAATTATTTTTATATATATATTCATCTTGTCTATCAAATGTAAGAAAATGTATATTATCATGTTTAAAGTTTATGAATGAGTCTGTTTCATTTCTATCTAGATACCAATTAACTGCTCTTCCTAAATTTCCTGGTCCGCATATATCCATTAAAGATAAACATGGCAAATTATTTTCTACTACTTCGCAAACTCTCTGTATACATTTAAACATAATTGGATGTCTAGGTACAATACCTAAAAAACCATTAAAAAGATTATGATACCCTTCTGATTCTGATAAATTCAAATCAACTACCGTAACCATGAAATCATCCTTTCTTATGAATAAATCTATATTATTTACTGGAATAAGATCTATATCTGTTGCTATACCACCATAAAGAAATAACATTATGTATCTCCAAAAATCACACTTAAATGCTCCTGGAATTAAACGATTTAAAACATTTATGTATCTTGGTCCAAATGAAGTTACCATTTCTGTCACTTCATTTATATCAAATAATGTATATTCATATTCTGGATTACATTCTTTCCAGTTAGAAATATTGTTATAAAAATAAGGAGTTAATTCTTTTGTCTCCCATTCTTGATATATTTTTTTAGGTATATCAAATTTACTAGTTGATTTTTTATTGTAAATAAATTCTTTTATATGATTATTGAATATATCCATTAACTCTTTCCTTTCTTGTTTTAATGAGTTTTTATCTATTTCTATTAATTCAATAGGTTTATCACTATTCTTATCAAATTCTATTACATTTCTGAAACAATAAGAGCTATTAGTTTGTTTTGATATAATTAATGGCACTAAAACTGAAAAAGATAATTGTATAGCACCACTCATATAGTGATCCATATTTATATTTTTCTTGTTATCAGTAAAAATATAATCAGATTCTTTTAATAGTTTTATCATATCAATAGTATCTATACCTCTATGTATTTTCAGACAAATATCATCTCTTATTCCTTTGTAATGTTGAAAATCAACATATCTTGAAATAGCATGTATAATTATTTTTTTAGTAGGATGATGCAATCTGTTTACAATGCTAATATCATAAATAATTGAAGGATCTGTTTGTCCTAATATAACTATATTTACACATTTATCATCTTTTATTGTTTGGTTTATATCAATTATAGGAAATATAGGCAGACCCCATTTTCTGTAATTCTTTATATGTGGTTTTGTTGACATTCTTTTTATAATTCCATGTCTTCTTGTTAATTCATCATGTTCTATACACATTACATTTTCGGTTATCCATTCTTCTTTAAATTTATAGTCATCGTCTGTAGTTACTATAATAAGATCAAAGTTTTCAATATCTTTTTCGTGTTCAAACAATGTATAATGTCTAAAATCACAATTCAGATCTTTAAAATGTTCTTTGTAAAATGTAAACCAATTATAGTCATACGTTAGTTCTGTATAGACTACTAATTTATGATTGTACATATTAGAAAACTCTATTAATGATCCAAACATTTCATAATGAAAGTGGAATCCGTTGAAAATGGCTAACTTCATTTTACACTTAAATATGTAATTTTTTAGATTAAAATCAAGTTAATTGAGTCACAAGTTGCTATAAATAATACTATGTAATTAGAAATTCAAAACAGAACTCTTATACTTTCAAGAACCCGTAGTATAAAAACAGAATAATTTTAGCAGAATCACTAATTGAGATCAAAGTTAACAGGTCTGTCTATATTAATATGTGTTTTGTAAATTATTTATTTTTTAACTCTGGTGTTTATAGCAGCAACATGCTGCATAATATTCTTTGTTGTACAATGTGACGGTTCATTATACATAAATGTATCATCAATCCATAAAAAATACACATTCTTAAATAAAAGTAAAGACTGTTCAGCCGGATCAGGTCTTGACAATGAATCAGTTATTATAGTATCATAAGAAGAAACGAAATCCGGAGGTTTATCTTTTAGTGGATAACCTATAAGAACAAGTGTTTTACATTGACGATGTTTTTCTTTCAAATCATCTGGAAAAAGTGTATTCGTTTCGTAGCTTATTGTTTGATCATGATCTCGATTATAGAATGTGTATGCATCACCGTTTATTGCTTTCAGTTCAAATTCATTTTGAAGCATGATAGTTAATAATGTAGGAATAAATCTTGTTTTATACACACCTTCTCCAAATTCAGAATTTGGTTGAGAATCCATGTATAACCAGTTTTTAATGCTTCTAAACAATACAGGTGGTACAATATCTGTACCTGCACCTGGGTAAAAAGCACTCATTTTTTAATACAAAAAATGAATCTTTAGTTAGAAAAGGTAAATGAGAATTAAATTGATTTTTTAGGAATCCTGCTTAGTAAAATGCAGAAAACATGAAAGGAATGTCATTTCAGAAGATTGATGAAGAGTATTCCAAGATCAAGTATTTAGAGTTAGAGTGTATCATGAACATGGAGACAGGTTACGTAAATGTTACTGATTTTTGTTCTGCCGCAAGTGGTGGTGAAAAGAATATTACTGAATATCTTGTATCCGATAGATACAAGGATCTGATTACCGAATATACAGAAGAAGGGTCATCAGCTGGAAATAGACAATTCATAAACAATGTTACATATTTTCACCCTATTCTTTTCATGGATTTAGCATCATGGATTTCAACAGATGCTCATATTATGGCAGGAAGAGTAGTATCAGAATACTTTTTCACAAAGTTTATGGAGAGAGAAGAATATATCAGACATTTACACCTACTCATTGGACGCAATCATTAAAAGATCAAGATTTATATTTTAAAAACAACACTGAAAAGAGTGTTGTTTTATCAGAATGTATATTCAAGACCATAAAAGGTATTGAATATTTTATTATATTAATCAACATCTGGTACAGGAGAAGAGGATGCGTCACTATTGTATAAATCAGCAGCAAGAGCCTGTACTTCATCAATTTTAGACTTTATCTCCTCTTTAGAAGCTGTTGTGTTAGATTCAAACCATTTTGATACTTCATCAAGTTTTTCTATCTTACTATTATACTGTTCCTTTTGTGATTCATCACACGTCTTTAGTTTTTCATCATATGCATTCTTAGTTGTATATATCATATTCTCCAAAGAATTCTTACTCTCCAATAGTTCTCTCATCTCATCGTCATCCTTCTTAAACTTTTCCGCATCATCAACCATCTTTTGAATATCATCTTTTGATAATCGACTTCCATCGTTTGTAATAGTAATTTTATTAGTTTTACCAGTTCCCTTTTCTACCGCGCTTACATTCATAATTCCATTTGCGTCTAGATCAAATGTGACTTCGATTTGAGGTACTCCTCTTCGAGCTGGAGGAATTCCTGTCAAATCGAAATTTCCTAACTTGTGATTATCTTTTGTCATAGTTCTTTCGCCTTCAAAAACTTGAATATTAACTCCTGGTTGATTATCAGAATAAGTCGAAAAAACTTGTGTCTTTTTAGTAGGTATAGTTGTATTCCTTTCTATCAACTTTGTCATAACTCCTCCAGCAGTCTCAATACCAAGTGATAAAGGCGCAACGTCAATCAATAGAAGAGAGTCTAGTGTCTTACCCTTTCCGCCTGTTAATAGAGCAGCTTGAACTGCTGCTCCGTAAGCAACTGCTTCATCTGGATTAATACTTCTATTTAGTTCCTTTCCGTTAAATCGTTCGGACAACATTTCTTGAATCTTGGGAATTCTTGATGAACCACCGACCAATACAATTTGGTTAACATTACCTTTTGAAACCTGAGCATCCTTCAAGACCTTTTCAACAGGTTCCATGCATTTAGCGAATAAATCCTGGTTGAGTTCTTCAAACTTTGCACGTGTTAAACTAGAAACAAAATCTATACCATCAAACAAAGAGTCAATTTCTATAGAAGCTTGTGCAGTGGAAGAGAGAGTTCTTTTTGCCTTCTCACATGCTGTACGCAACCGACGCAAACAACGAGGATTTGTGGAAATATCCTTCTTGTGTTTTCTCTTAAATTCTGAAATAAAATGCTGCACAATTCTAGAATCAAAATCTTCTCCTCCAAGATGAGTGTCGCCAGCAGTTGCTTTTACTTCAAAGACACCATCATCAATAGTCAATAGAGATACATCAAAAGTTCCTCCACCAAGATCAAAAATCAAAACAGTTTGTTCACCACTCTTTATATTGTCTAGACCGTAAGCAATGGCAGCTGCAGTTGGCTCATTGATAATTCGCAAAACCTCCAATCCAGCAATCACTCCAGCATCCTTTGTTGCTTGTCTCTGCGCATCATTAAAATATGCAGGAACCGTGATAACAGCCTTTTTTACTTTTTCGTTTAAAAATCCTTCCGCCGTTTCTTTCATTTTTACAAGAATCATGGCTGAAAGTTCCTCTGGCCTAAATTCTTTCATCTCATCCTTATAAGACACTTGAATAAAAGGTTTTCCATCTTCCTTTTCAATTACTTTAAAAGGCCATTGTTTGATATCATTTTGCACAGTTGGATCCTTAAATTTTCTTCCAATAAGTCGCTTAGCATCAAATATTGTATTAATTGGATTCATTGATGACTGATTTTTTGCTGCATCTCCTATAAGCCTTTCTGTATCTGTAAAAGAAATATACGAAGGTGTCGTACGGTTTCCTTGATCATTTGCAATGATTTCTACACGTTCATTTTGCCACACTCCTACGCAGCTATAAGTTGTACCTAAATCAATTCCAATTGCTGTCATTTAATGTTAAATCATTTATTTTTAAGTTACTTATTTGATTCAAGTAAAAATGATTTTTTTGATTGTTTTTCCAAAGTAAATACAGAAATGTCTATCGACGAAAATGACGTTTTTTATGATGCGGTTCAAGAGCAAGAAGAAGAATATGTTAAAGAAGATCGGAAATTTAAAGATCTTTATATTCAACATACATATGATTGGCTTTGCGAAAAATTTCCAGACTTTCACAAAGTCAACCTGAATGATGATTCATGTCTTCTTACAGGTAAACCTCAAGCAGGAAAAAGTGGATTTTCTTTTGGTATTGCCTTGATACATCTATTGTTAGAAAGAGCAGTTGTTTTTGTAGTTAGAAATTTTACACAAGATGTTGAACATATGAAAGCAAAACTTGCACGCTTTGCTCTGGAACACAAGAAACAAATGGCAAAATATTCTTATCCTATCTCATCTAGCCGAACAATTGGACTTGTTGATGCTGTAAAAATGTCGTTAGTAAATACGGAAAAAGATGTTTTCTGTGTGAATAACTTTCAAGAAGTCAAGGAAGCTTTGAAAGGACAAAACATGAAAATGGTAATAGCTCTTGCAAATGGATCTCAGTTAAAATGTATTAATATCGTGTTGGACAAGTTAGGAGAATATAATAAGAATTTAGTAATGCTTACAGACGAGGCTGATTCTGTTGCCTACTCAGAACTTAAGAATCCGGCACCGCAAAAACATAAGGCTGCAGAGTACAATATTCTTAAAGAAAGATGTTATAATACATATGAGATCAGCGCGACTGTATGGGATATTTTAATTGGAAATGAAACTTTGACAAATGCAAATATTGTTTGTATTAGACCTCCATCAACATATAAAGGTATTCGTGATGGTGTCCAATTTATTCAGTTAGCGCACAAAATTGGAAAATGGAGTGAAAAGATTAGTCTCTACGATGAGGATCCAAATCTAGTTCAAGTATATGAAGACCTTATGGAAACTTGTATCTTTTCACCAAAGAGATACAATTGTCTGATTCACCATCCTATTATAATTCTTCATAAAACACGATCTCTTGTAAAGCACCACAAAATGTTTTACGATTTGTTTAAGACAGATAAAGTTTACTCTAAAGTTTGGACTGTTCTTATGGAGTGTAATACAGGGTTGTATGTTTACTCTAACTCTTTGAAAAACAAGACAATCCATATTGGAAGAGACAGAATTACCGATTCGAAAGGCACTGGTGAATTCTTATTTGGAAAGCGTGTCATTATTCCACAATTACTCCAGTGGTTCATTGAAAACGGTGGAGCAAAAAGATTTTCACACATTGTCATCAAATCAGGTGATTTCTCTGGTCGTTCAAGAAGTTATGTTAGTACTGATGGAAACTGGCATCTTACTCATCAATATTATACGGGTTCTTCAAGTGTGCCTGATATGATTCAGGCACAACGTATTCTGCATGACAGACCAGACTCAATTCCTCTTATTGAGTATGCACCTTCAAAAGTCATAGATAATATTGTGAAGGGAGATATGATGCAAGATGAACAAATTGAAAGATTAACCGATTTGAGCTACAAAATCAAAACACATGTCAGGGTCAGAGATGAGCTTTGGAATAAGGATAAAGTTCCAAAAGCTTCATTATGTTGTGGAAATGTAAATAAAAGTTTTAAGACTCAAAAAATAAAAGGTAATGATGGAGGATGGGAAGTTGATAAGTACAATGAGATGTTAGAAGGTATTAATACGTTAGTTAATTTAGGATTAACAGAGTCTCTCGAACAAAGGCATAAATATATAATTGTTGATCAAAACAAATTCAAACCACACACTAAGATCTATAAATTAATAGAAGATGTAGAAAAAATTATTATTGATGACAAATTATATAACAAAGATATACCTGTTACCTGGATAAATGAAAAACTTAGAGAAACCAAATATCAGTTGGAAACAAATGACAATCTTCATGGAGCATTGTGGAATATAATTCAAACAAGCAATAAACTTGAAAGTTCATCTGAGAAACTAAATAAAACTCTTGTATGTTGGAAACATGATAGAAAATTATATGTTTGTTTAAATATATAATATTTTTGTAATATTCTTTGTAATATTCTTTGTAAAATTATATACAAATTGTATATAATTTCTCTACGCATGTTAATTTTATACCATAATTTCCTAATCTTCTTCTCATTCACTGTCGGCACCAATACGATCATATACTTGATCGGACCAAAAGCGACAAGTTGGGTATCTTTCGAAAAGTTCTTTAAACTTGTAAAGATGATATAGAAAGACATTCTTAGATGGTGTCCATTCAGTTTCATCAGAAGAAATTTTAGATTTTGCACCTTGGGCTTCTAATTCTGATATAGCTTTTTTAACTTCCTCTACACAGTACTCACCTGTTCTACCATGAATTTTGTAAACAGACCATTCTTCAAATTTGTAGAAGTTTCCCGACATATATGTTTTACCCGAAATAGGATGATCGCAAGTATTTTCATCATTATGGTGTCCACAACACTTTTCAAACGGCGTAGGACATTCTCTGATATCGATATCGTGACCCATATTATTTTTTTTTAATGTATAGCTAAAATAAATAATCATTTTTATTTGGTCTGTTCTTTGCAACTTAAACTTATATAGAATTGTATATAAGTTTAAAATAGTAAAAATAATTTCTCTACTCTTTTTTTGCTACGACTAGCTATAACACCTGTTAATTTATGAGTTGAAGAAAAGATTTCTTTAAAATCTTTTGGAGCTGTATAGCTTGATACAAAAACAATATTATCTTTTGACATTTTTCTACACCAATTCCAAAAATCATCATGATCAAAATTAACTTTTCCATAGTGTTTATAATATGTATTCGGATAAGGAGGATCGCAATATATAATATAACCTTTTAATTTAGAATATTGAGTATAAATACCTTCTTTAAATATTACATTTTTTAATTTTTTAGCTATATTGCACACCCTTTCGCTAGCAACACTTGAATCTTTTGTTTTACCATACTTAGGTGCATAACCTTCAAAAAATTGTCCACCGTAACTATATTGATGACCAACGTATCCTTTAATAGCAGAATCTCGTGATTTTTTTAATCTATTAAATTCTTTTTCCGATACTAGAGAAGGAGGAGTCCAACCTTTTTGAGATTTTTCCCACATCTTAATAACCGATTTATTGATATCTCCCGCTTTATACTTTAGTTTTGGCGTATGATTATCAAATAATTCAGGAATATGTTGGTAAACTCCCAACATACCACAAAATGGCTCGCAATAACCTTTTATTATAAAATCATATTCGTCTTCAATATCAAGACTTTCTTTTGCTATAATAGAACTTAATCTTTTACCTATTCTTTGTTTACCTCCATTATAACAAGTCATATTTATTAATATAAAGATTTTATAAATATTTACGTTCAAAATCAGAATATATTATTTATAACAAAATGAACAACAACATACACAAAAGATTTCTACTCTTTTTATTCGGATGTATTACTGTGAGATGTTTTCTAGTTTTCTTAGCCAAAGGAGCAAGTAAGAATCTTTTATTAGCAATGGGAACAATTGCTTTATTACCAGCTATTGGATTTTTTTATTTATTTTTTTCAGGAAAAAGAAAGGTAGGTAGTGAAACATTTGGAGACAAGATATGGTGGAATAATTTAAGACCTGTTCATGGTATGTTATACTTTTTATTTGCAATATACGCTATTCGCGGTGATAAAAGAGCCTGGATGTTTTTATTAATTGACGTAATTTTTGGTCTAGTCAGTTTTTTAGTCTTTCATACAAGAATAAAATTAAATTAACACTCTACACAATTTTACAAAAATATTTATATATATAAATATATAATGCCTCCAAAAATAAGTTCTTCACAGAATTCATCTAATCCAAACCATATAGTTGATCTTAGAATACCTCCAGAAAATTGGTTTATTTGTATTAGTCAAAATATTCATCCAGGACGACCATATTATTTTAATGTAGTAACAAGTCAAAGACAATGGAATTTTCCAGAAGATAATATTAGTCAAGCAGTTCTAGTTCCAGAAATAAGCGTCGCAAACAGTAATCAAGTAACAGAACCTGTCATTGGGTTTATTGTTTTTTTTGATCGCATTGCAGAAATGATGGGTGGCGCTGTACCTCCTATAAAAATACCTTACTTGAATATAGAGATAGAACGTGTTCTAGCGCGTTCAGTTGACGAATATTACTTTACAGAGGTACCTAAGCCTGAACATCTTCATAAATTGTGGAGATCCACTGATAATTATGTGAGATTACTAAGACGCTATTATCAAAAGGAGACACGTCCAGGTAGATTTTGTGTGTTACATAACGATACTTTTAACGCGTGCCGTATAGAACAAACTCTTTTTATTACAGAAAAAGTTGAGGAAACTTCTGCTTTATTAATACAGGGTAGTTGGAAAAGGGGTAATATAGTTATGGACATAGATGGTATAATGTCGCAAAACACTCCGAAACCTTCTCGCATTATAAGTGAGTTTCTCATCGATCCTGTACCCAAGAGCTATACTTTTTTAAACGATGATGATACTTTAATAGATATTGAGTCAATCGAGTTTACTAAAAGACTCAACCCTAATTCTGTATTTGTCATTACTGCACGGATAATGCATTCAGCAGAGAGCGCGATGAGAGAAATTGAAAGATCTCTCCGTAATAGTAAAAATCCATTTACCGATTCAATTGCAATGTACTATCAAAACAATTGCTATAAACCAGGACACAAGTATAGTAACGCTGCAGATCACATAGAAGATTTCAAAAAGTTGTGTGAAGATGAGCCATATACAATTGAACAGGGTGGCACTATCTTGTGTTGGATTGAACTTGCTTTATTAAGTGACGTTATAACGTACGAAGATTATCTAGAATTAAATAAAGATATCGAAAAAGACCGTGCGCTTCATACTGAACATGACATTATTTTGAAATACATAATGATCGTTCTAAAAAAAGTGCTCCCGAACGGAAACCAACATTTTAGAGAAGAACTAGCTAAAGTCAAGTGTATTAGAAAACAAAAATTTGTACACACCGATCTACTTTTACCGCTTTTTTAAATCTAGAAAAATCTAAACTTAAGGACAGCGTAACCTACTATTCTTGATAAAAATATTTCTTGATCCTGTAGCATCTCTATCTATCAC
>Ga0208226_1000438_pt1 | contig 10771 bp, 12 predicted proteins | sample LakMenE18May11ns_FD_150713 | JGI IMG/M metagenome (GOLD analysis project Ga0208226, IMG submission 150713) | Freshwater microbial communities from Lake Mendota, WI - 18MAY2011 deep hole epilimnion ns (SPAdes) | ecosystem: Environmental > Aquatic > Freshwater > Lake > Epilimnion/Euphotic zone ... | reverse complement strand
AGTTATATAAAACTAGGAATAAAAAATCTAGAAGAGGCAGACAAGGCAAAAGAACAAGAAGAGCTAGAATATCTAGAAGAACTAGAAGAGCTAGAAAATAAAAACTTGATTTATGCACTATTTCATTAGGCACAATTTTTTATGAACGCGGATAAACAATTCTATGAACGGGTCCTCCATAATTATTATTATTATTATTATTGTTGTTATTATTATTATTTGTAGAAGAAGAAGAATTAGTGACCATCCGTCCGAACCCCGTTAAATAATTAGCACTACTATCATAAGTATATGATATACTATCATAAGCATATATAATTCTAGCACTAGCAGTCGCATTATGTATGCTATATAACATTTGTAAATCATTTACTAATGTTAAATAAGTATTTTCTGGAATAATAGGCGCTACATCATCTTCTAAGACTGCTAATATTCCTTGTAGTGTTGTTAAAAATGTTGGATTTATGCTTTCAATGTAGTCATGTCCAGGAGACATTATTATTATTTATTAAGTAAAAAATAATAAATAGTATCAATTTTTATTTTTGCAAGTTTTATTCGAATATTCATAATTTAGTAATTTCTAATAGCCATTCATATATAGCATTATTTTGTTTTTTAGTTTCACAATATTTTGTTCTATATTCTATTACTTTGTATTTATTATTTTCAAGCCATATTTTATTTTTTATTAATTTTTTTGATATTTGAGAGAATATTCATAAAACTAATCTGATATTGATTGCTCGTGCTCGACTGGTCTAGTCCAAAATCCACCACTTGCTTGAGGTGTAATAACAATTTCTTCATCTATTAATGGTAAATCAATAGGTATTAATTTATCTCCCTTAACTTTTGCTAATGTCGATGAACTCTCAATCAATTTTGTATATATATTATAACTTTTTTCTAAATAATCTTTACTGGGTATCGGGCGATTATTTTTATCTAAACTTAATGTTTTATATATATCTATTGAAAGTAGGTAATAATCTCTCTGCGAAATCATATCGTTCTCTAGTCTTTTTTGTATACCTAAAAATAACTCAATACTACCTATTATGCCACAAGTTAAAGCTATTAATGAATTTGTTAAACTAATTGTTCCTTGATATATATATGGTTGAAGACCTACAGCAAATATGCTATTTATACCATTTAATATAATCACTGGCATTCTGTAATATTTGAGAGATGATTGTAATTCAAAATAGCGTTGTTTATGTAACTTGCTCAAAATAACGCAATTTATCCTAATATTATCTAATACTTTATCAATATCCTCGCTCCAATCTGTCATTTATATAATACATCATTATTTTATTCTTTATAAAAATTGAAATATTATATAAAACAATGTTGTTTGTAATATATAATAAACGCATATAAAATGCTAAGTCATAATACATATCCATGTATTACATTGATTTATGGACCAATGTTTTCTGGTAAAACTACAAAATTAATTGAACTTTATAAAGAAACGCTAACCAAAAATAAAAATTGTATTGCTATTAATTATGAGTTAGATACACGCTATGGTAAAAATAAAATTATTTCACATGATGGATTGGCCATTGATTGTTATAGTATTACAAATTTAGATGATTTTATTAAAAATAGTCATACAAAAGAAGTAATTGCTAACGCAGATTATATTTTTATAAATGAAGCCCAGTTTTTTGAAACAATATTTGAAAGTGTATTATATTTAAATGAAACATTAAAAAAGAATGTTATATTATGTGGACTAGATTTAGACTATAAGCGAGAAAAATTCGGCTCTATGATGAATTTGGTTTCTAGTGCTACAAAAGTATATGCGCTAAAAGGGACATGTAAGCTATGTGGAGGCGCATCAGAGTTTAGTCATAGAACTGTTGCTAATAGCTTGCAAATATTAATTGGCTACAGTCAATATATTCCATTATGTGAGAAATGTTATGTTAGTGAAAATGGAATGTAAAAACAATATAAATTTGTGCTTAAGTCTTTATATTGTTTTTTTATATATTTGAGCTCTTTATATTGTTTTTTTATATATTATATTGCTTTATATCCTTTTTTATATATATTAGCTCTTTATATTCTTTTTTTATATTTTAAAAGGCGTTCTTACATCATAATTGTTCATTTCATTGCGTAATTGATTAATTTCCAACGATAAAGAAACATTATAATTGTGAAAATCGACTAACATGCCATTATGATATCTAAATTTCAGTTTAAACTTAGCAATCTTATCGATTGGAGGTTGATAATAACTAACATTTTCAAAATACCCATCATTTACTAAATGTTTGTTATCTTGAAACAAATAAATAGGAATTTTAGCAAATGACGAATTTACTATACCAGAACTAGGATTATTATAATTATAATATAAGAAAGGTTTGATTTCATCACATTTATTATATTTTTCTAATTCAATATATACACATTTATTATCTTCTAAATCGATCGGATTAGGCGCATTTAGTTGTTGATGGGTATGAGAAATATGAGAAACATCATAAGAAGTATATTTATTTTTTTCAAAACCTAAAATATAACCTAAGCCCCAATTACTATGTTGAGCATATACATCTGTTTTATAGTTATCTTTAATACAATTGTATTTATTAGGTAAATCAAATCTAAAATGAAATTCGGGTTTATTATTTTGAGTATATAAAAAAGTATATTTGCGATTAATTGGGTTATAACATACATCAAAAGTAGTATGTATTTCTTTTAACTTGGTTCGTAAAGTATCTTGTAATTGACTATAATTATAACAACCATCTTCTAAAGTAATATTACGTAACGAGCCACTAAAATCAACTATCATCTTATTTGTTTGCAATTGTTCGCTTATATTATAAAAAAAATTAGGCAACATAATGTTTACTAATCGTAACGATTCAACATTATTATAATTTTGAGGACAATTTATTTCAAATTCTGCGGGATTTGGCCAACGTTCTTTATCGCGATCATTGCTATCAATAAATAATATTTTTCTATCCAAAACAAAATTGTGCTTATATGTTACTAATGGATTATTACTATTCATAATTATATATTTATTAATATATTATAATATTAAATATATTTTTAAGGATTATATATTTTTAAAGATTATATATTTTTAAAGATTATATATTTTTAAGGATTATATATTTTTAAAGATTATATATTTTTAAGGATTATATATTTTTAAGGATTATATATTTTTAAGGATTATATTAAATATATTAAATTTATATATATATATTAAATTATTATGGCACCCCCTAATACAAAATTAGATGCTAATATAATTATAAATAAACAGGGTATTTTTGGCTTTGGTTTATCCCATAATAATAATTTGGATTTTATGACAGTCGTTGTTTTAGCATGCATGGGGATTGTTATAAAATTATTTTTTCCAGAAAGATATTCAAGGTTAGGAAACACTGGACCGGCAACATCTACTATATGGGGATACGGTTTAACAGCTACCGCTATTAGCATTATGTTATTTATGGGAATTTATGTTACCAAAAATATATTTGAAACAAAAGGAAACTTTTTTGAAATGTTATTTTCTAATGTAGCTCCAATATTTTTTACATTAATAGTAATAGTATATACAATATTTTTGAATTTCCGTTATTTTAAAAGAATAAACTCTAACAGAGTAACACGAGAATATCACACTTATTCATTAATGTCATCCGTGTTATCAATAATGCAAATAGTACTGGTTACAACATATATCTTTTTTTATTTAGTTAATACCGATAAAAATGAGGAGCTCTCGCCAAACTCTATAAAAGTTGAATTATCAAAGAATGCCGTATATATATTATCACTTGTAAATCTTATTATTTTAATGATGATACATATTAGTTTAGAATTCTTTTCAACAGATGAAGCACCGGTGCTTACTGGCTAAAATCGATAAACTTGGTAACTTTTATAAATTTAAATGTTAGGCCGATCGATTCCTTAGACTCCCATATTCCCGATATTTTAATTGTAAATGTTTTATTATTATAAATATCATTTACATGGTTATAGTTATTTAGATTTTCATTATCATCGCTCAAAGCAAATTTAAAATATTGATTTTCATATAATTCTCTTAGTTTGAATAATTTATTTTTAGCGTCACGTACTAAATTTAATACATGCTCTTCCAACTCTATAAGTTTGTTAAACACACTATTATTTAGAGGAGTTTTGTCAAATTTTATTTTATCGTTTTCAAAGTACAAATTATTGAGTTCAAATATAGCAAATATACTCGTTAATGATACAATAGGTGTGGAATAAAGTAATTTATAAAAATAATTGTATTGGACTGCGCTGTTCTTTATAGGTTCATTTATTATTATATATTCGTAATTTAAATCTTCTAGATTTTCACAGATCATTGATGCAAGCTAGTTTACTTATAGTATTATTTCTAATTATTTTTTTTATATATAATGTAAAAAAATAATTAGAAATAATACTATATAGATTTACAATTAAATAATACAATAGTCAATAATGAATTTAAAAAAAAATTATAATGAAATTATTAATGAAAACCCTAATTATAATTTCAGCAAAGATTTATTACACATTATAAGCAATATAAGCGACACACATACAAATAATGAGCATTTTATAAATTACATTTTTTATGGACCTCCTTGTTCTTACAAATATAAAAACGCGTTAAAACTTTTGCAACATTTTAGCCCGACAAATTTAAAATACGAGAAAAAATTACATATTAATCTAACAAAAACCGAATTTTATATTAAAATTAGCGATATTCATTATGAAATTGATGTAGAAAACTTCATATATAATAGCAAATCATTATGGAATGAAATATATAATATTATATACAACTCAATAGCGTCTTCATCTATTAAAAGAGGATATATTGTATTTCGCAACTTTGATAAAATTAATTATGACTTATTGGACTTACTATACAATTATATGCAAAAAGAATTATTTTCCACTTTAAATATAAAATACATTATTATTACAGAATGTGTTAGCTTTATACCGATGAAAATATTAAACATATGTAAAATTCTTAACTTTGCTAAATTAAACAAAAAAAATATACATGGACTATGTAATAAGAGCAATAAGCAATATTTTAAGAAATTAAATCTCTCATCGAAAGATGCTGAATACATTTATAATAAGGTAAACAATCCAAACATTTTTACATATTTAGATATTTCAAATAATATGAAATATATTATACAGCATTCGGCTATATGTGATACTTATATAAATCTAATTTGTAATAATAATTATAATATTACAAATATTAGAACATTATTATATGATATATTAATAAATCATTTAAATAGTCATGAATGTTTCTTTTACATAATACAATCTTTAATAATTAATAAATTAATAAATTGCAATAAAATAGGTGATCTGATCTTTAATAGTATTTTTTTTCTTAAAAATTACAACAATAATTATAGGCCGATTTTTCATTTAGAAAGTTTTACATTATACTTAATAGAGTTAATAAATGAAAATAAGTGAGGCATTATTAATATTAAATATTAAAAACTATAATACTTATAATATTCATAACATTAGTTTAAATGAATTAAAAAAATATTATCATATTCAATGCCTAATTTATCACCCCGATAAAAATAATATATGCGAAAATTCAACATTGCTATTTCAAAATATAAATAGTGCATATAACGTTTTAAAAGATATAATAAGCACAGATGATAATGATGATAATCATGATAATGACGCTAATGACAATGACGGCAAAACTAATAACTACAATGATCTATTAGTAACATTCTTAAATTTTATAATAAAATATTATTCAAATAATGATGCTTTAACTGGCTTTACAGATGATATAACTAAATTCAAGCATAATGCTAATATTCATATTAAAGCCATAATAACAAGTTTATTTGACAATTTTTCAATAGTTATTTTAGAAGACTTATATTGCTATTTATTAAAATATAACAAACTAAAAAGTCATGAAAACACTGAAAACACTGAAAACAATATTTACAATACTATTATAGATATAATAAAAACCATTTTAGAAGAAAAACTATCTGACCATAGTATTTATATATTAACTCCTAAATTAACAAATTTATTAAATAGTGATGTTTATAAATTAGAAATAAATGATGTTATTGTTTATATTCCATTATGGCACAATGAAATGAAATTTGAAAATAATATTATCAAAATTGAGCCGCTATTAGATGACACTATTACTATTGATGAACATAATAATATACATTATACTTATTATAACAATTTTAATAACATTATAGAATTACTTAAATCCAACTCCAATATAGCTATTGATTTGGCAGATCAAACTATTGAAATAAATATTAATGATTTAAAATTTTCAAAGTATCAAGTCTATAATGTAAAGCATAAAGGAATACCAAAAATAAATACACTTGCTATATTAGATAATAGTAATAAAGGCGACATATATTTTCATATACATTTAGCATAGCTTCTTATACATTTAGCATAGCTTCTTATACATTTAGCATAGCTTCTTATACATTTAGCATAGCTTCTTATACATTTAGCATAGCTTCTTATAGCTTGTAATATTTTTATAAGTATATTAAAATTATACTTATAAAAAAACTTGTTTTAAAAAAACTTGTTTTGAAAAAAAAAACTTGTTTTAAATAAGAAAAAAAAATATTTGTATAATAAACATGTTATTTTTAATTTAATTTTAATTTATTTAAATAAATAATTTGTTAGTTTGTTTGCTTTATTCGTCTGACTTCTTCTTAACAATTCGCTTCTTTTTAGGTGCATCTTCTACCTCTACTTGCTTCACTTCTTCCTTCACTTCTTCCTTCACTTCTTTCACTTCTTTCACTTCTTCTTGAACAACTTCGTCATCGTCGCTATCAGGAACTTCTGTGACACTTGAAACCATCTTTACAGGCTCATCGTCATCATCGTCATCAACTGGAGCAACCATCTTTTCCTTATCTTTCTCAGATAACACAATATGACACTTTCCGCTTAAACTGGTCTTTGGCTTAACTACTGCCTGAAATAACTTCCATGTAACTCCAAACTTACCATTTGCAACCCAAATACCCCCCGATTGAATAATTGTTGCCACTGTTGAACCCTTAACAATAAAATCTGTAATATTTGTATTATCGTCATTTGGAAATACTAGAACATTAGCATCATTATATAGCTCGACCTTAGTAAAAGCATCTTGATAATATGGAATTTTAACCTTTAGTGTTGGAGCACGCGAATAATCATATTCGTCTGACGCCTTATCTTTAGGGTATTTTAGCATAGGGCTCCATAGCGCATCAACAGCATCCGAACTCATTTTAGGCTTGCCTAGCCATTCCTTGCAATTAGTAATCACATCATTCTTAATACGCATTTCAAGTTCTTGCATATTCTTTAAAAATGCAGTGCACTCGCTATTTTCCTCATTTGGAAACTGGAGCGCTAAGTCAAACGATTTCTTTCCGGTTTTATCATCAGACCACTCATTAACGCCCCATGTGAGCATAAGAGGTGTGCTAATATATAGCGACTTCATGTTGTGCTTATTAAGAATACCAATAGACTTGCCGTTATTAGCATTAAGCTTGGGCTTGGTATACACATAATCAGTGTTAACATTGAACGCAGTTCCTGATACAATAGTAGCCATAGTGTTTTAAGATATTACTAATTATATATTTATGTTTCTAAATCAATTTTTTATTTTATTTATTTATTTTATTTATTTTATTTTTATTTATTTTTTATTTTTTTGTTATTTTTGCATGAATAATGAAGACAATTTAAATTATTGGATGTAAAAAAACATTTCCATAATATAAATCCTCTTTTTTATTCAATCTAATAATGGAGCTGTTAGCATAGTTGCAAAATACGGCGTAGGAATAGCAACAATAAACCAAATTAATGGCACCAAGTCTGGAAGCATCATATATTCTAAAGTAACTTTAATAACAAAGAACATATTGAAAATTAACACCATCATGGTAATTAAAGTTAATGCATTCATTAGTGGCTTCATCATAATCATTAATCAATGACTACTTAATAAATAAAAAATTTGTTATTCAATTTTATTTATACTAGCGTTTTTATATCATTCTTTATAGCGCTTTAATATTTAGTGCTGTATTAAGCATTAAATATTAAAATTAAATTATTTTCTATTTTCTATTTTCTATTTTCTATTTTCTATTTTTTATTTTTTATTTTTTATTTTTTATTTTTTATAATTTTATTTAAGCAGTTGCTTGTGGCTCAGCCTTGACCGCCTTTGGGAAGTGAGGACCCATGTATTTCTGGAGATTGAAATAAGTGAGCTCAACACTGTCGCTAACCTTTAGAAGCTCTGTTAGTGGCTTGTCAGGGTTAATTTTGCGACCATTGCTTTTATCCTGAAGGTTGTTTGCACGAATGTACTTGTTAATTTCACGAGTAACATCGGTGCGGGCCATTTCAGTACCGCATGGCTTGTCTAAAAACTTGGCAAGCTCATCACTAATTAATGATGGCTTAACAAATCCGCTTGGAGCACGATTGCCCTTGCGACGCTTTCTGTTGTTTAGCTTCTCGGCAACTTTTAACTGCTTTACAGTCATTTTTTCTAAAGTGCGTAGTTCGGTTTTTAGCGAATTGAAGCTTGCAAGCATGGACTGAAATTTAGTAATAAAGTCCGAAAAGCCAGATGTAATAGTATTGTGCTCAGCACAATCGCTTGTAACTACAATATTCTCAACCTCGGATACAACTTTGAGGGCATCTAAAACAACTTCTTGGGGCTCGGCCTTTACCGATTTAGAAGACTGACCTTTGACTTTGGGAACAGGTTTTGGTTCGTCAGGTTTAACAACGGGGTCAGCTACCGCTTTGGCGGCTCTTGGCTTCTTAACTGGTGTTTGGGGAACTTCGACAGACGGATCAGTTAAAACGGGTTCTTCGGTTTTTTTCTTGTGTGACGGCATTTTTTATAATCTAATATAACTATTTTCTTTTAAATTGTTTTATTAATTAATATATATAATTATTAATTGTTATTTTTAAATTGCTAAAGGGTTGAAAAACAAACGAATAAATAATTTATTTTAATTATTTTAAATAATTTTGATTAATTTGATTAATTTGATTATTTTAAATAAATATGAAAAATTGTAAAAAATTGTAAAAAAATGGAATAATATGTTAATAATTTACTGCATCATAGAGCCATGGTAAACTACTAGCCGCATCAGTTGAAACCATTGTTAACGCACACAACACATAATAACTCCCTAAAGCGCATGAATTTTCATTAACCCCTTTATTAATCATTAAATCAATAATTTGAATACCATATTTCTTAATCTGAATAAAATTATGTTGCGGTAAATTATTAATATTAATAATAACACTATTAAAAGGATTGCCGCTTGGCGGAACAATAGATCTCCTGGTTTCTTGCGATAAATTGGCCCTATAATTCCATATATCTTGTAGCTCTCTAATAAACATTATTAACCCATATTTGTCTAGCTCTAAAAACCATTTTATATTTGTATAATGCCCCATGCTATCTATTCTTTGAAATAATGTTAGTATTTTCATTTCTAATTGCTTATTTAATGATGCATATACCAACTCATCATAATTCAAGTCGAGCTGTATATTTAATAATTTTGTTAATCTAATATATTCCAATAGTTGTTCCGTTATTTTATATGAGAAAAATAAGTTTGTAAATGGATTTTGAACATTTATTGAAGTGTTATTTGAAGTGTTATTATTTGAAGTGTTATTTGAAGTGTTATTATTATTATTTTTATTGTTTCCAGACTTTATAAATAAATTATATAAGGATTTTATATCAAACCCATAAATGTGCGAATTGCTGTCCTTAAAACTTATAAATTGATTATATTGAATATTATTTAAATTATCTAAAGTGCAAAAATCCACGTCATTAGAACATAATGATCTATTATAAAAAGCAGGACCATGAGCTTTTATATATTTTTTAATTAAAATATAACGCGCGTTTTTTTGAATAATTATTATATTATAACTATAATATAAAAAGTTAAATAATCGTTTTCTTAAAAACTCCTTATTACCGCTATTATTTAATTTATAATGTTTTGCTATAGTTTTTAACTGTGAAACATTGTAATTATATTTTAGTATATTGCTAAATTCTTTAATTCTAGGAATAGAAAAATCATTGTCACTAATCTTGACACATACTTTCTTATTTTTAATGGGTAAATTTAAATAGTAATCCGTTATATTATTACATGTTAATGATGCATCATCATTAGTATTAGAATTTGTTCTTTTTTGATTACATTTATTCACATTAATAATCATTATATTATATACTACTTATTGTATATAATATAATTTTTATATGATTATAATATAATATAATCAGATGACATCATCCTTAAATTATTAAAAATAAATCTCTCCTTGTATGTTGACGTAAGTGTATTATTATTATTATTATTATTATTATAAAACATACTAATTTTATTTACAAACTTTATAAAATTAGTGTCCAAAGCATATTTTGATAAAATAACAAATAATTTGTTAATACTATTAATATCATGCTTTAATATTATGTTTAATTTGTTTGGACTATTTGTATTATTTGTATTATTTGTATTATTTGTATTATTTGTATTATTTGTATTATTTGTATTATTTGTATTATTTGTATTATTTGTATTATTTGTAT
>Ga0208226_1000437_pt1 | contig 10772 bp, 2 predicted proteins | sample LakMenE18May11ns_FD_150713 | JGI IMG/M metagenome (GOLD analysis project Ga0208226, IMG submission 150713) | Freshwater microbial communities from Lake Mendota, WI - 18MAY2011 deep hole epilimnion ns (SPAdes) | ecosystem: Environmental > Aquatic > Freshwater > Lake > Epilimnion/Euphotic zone ... | reverse complement strand
TTCAACAATATTATCAACAAGGAATTGTTGTGCTTCTAAAAAACTTTTTTCGACTGCAATAGACCAATGCTCTTCTTGTAATAATTCTAATTCTCGAAGAAATGCATTGCGGAGTCGAATATGAACCGTATCAAATAAAACCTCACCGGCTTGTCTTTCGCGGGCTTCAAATAATTGTTCAATTTTTGGAATACCTTGAACAATATCCTCGGTTTGCAATCGTCTTGATTTTAACGTAATTAATAATTGATTTTTAAAAACTAAATCATCTTGGAATACATGAATAATCCCGTGAGCTGAAGCTAAAATTGGAATACCAAGTCTTAATGTAATATTTGTTTTTGTTTTTTTCAAAATTTGACCATTATGATCACACGCATAACCTTTTTCTATTTCTTGGCCCCAACGAATAATTTTTCCAATTTGAGCAAACTCAGGATTTGTATTGTTAATCGTTAGAATGTCTATATTTCGAAGAATACTAATAAACGTTCCGGTTGTTTTTTTCACTTTGTAACGAAATTCACCCGCAGTTTTCATTTTTACGGTTCCACTACTAAAAGATTGGAATGGTAATACCCATTGATTTAAATATGTTTTAAATGAAAATTTTTGCGCCCCATTAAAGATAGCAAAATTGTAATGATAAACACTTAATCCTCGGGATAAAGTATTTGTTAAAATTTGATAATCAAAAGCAATACTCGGAAATATTAAATTATTTTTAATCGAATATTGAATTCTAAATAAATTTTGAGATAAAAACCACCCAGAATGACAAGGAGTAAATACTTGTAAATTAGTTTCTGTTTTTGTATTAAATTGAAATAAAGTTGGTTTTTGTTTCGTAAAAAGAGGATTTTTAGGGTTTTGCATTAATGTTTTTCCCCAAAAGGTAGCAACAGCTTTTTGCAGATTTCGTTTTGTCGGAAATGAATATTCGGAAACGGATTGAATTAAGAAGAAATTTGCACTTGATACATATTTTTTATTAACTTTTGATATTTTTAAACAATTATGGATCAAGTTTGTTTTATTTTGTTTTAATGGATTTATGTTACTCGAATACCAAATTAAACCACACTTAAATTTTGCGTCAAAATTATTTTTGGAAACTATTATATTTGAATCATTTTTCGTCGTATTTTGAAATGGAGATTTTTTTAGTACAATATTTTTTGCATTATACCAATCCCGATTTCGTAAATTTTCTGCAGTTCTGTCAATTTTAAATTTATCAAATTTAATGTTATTTAAATTTTTTATTGAAACATTTCTTTTTGGAAATGCAATTTGGTTAAAACATAGTCCAGTGGGAAAAAATTGACGCTGCGAAGAGGTCATAAGGTCCGAACTAGGTTTTGATTTCGAAATAAAAAGCCAACCACTTTTTCTTAATTCACAAAAAGGACTATTAGAAATAGTTTCTTTATTTATGCGTGTTTTAAATCGGTTTTCTAAAGCAATCAACAAAAAGTCAACTGAATGACGTTTATTCGAATGATTTTTAACAAAATTTGAGTCAAAATTTTTTGTTAATCTTTTTTTATTAAAACTAGAAAATTTATTACCTATTGGAGTTTGTTTACAAACACTAAATATAGTTCCTTTTGGAATCCGAACCGTGCCTAGAACAGGTTCTGTATTTAATTTGGAAAAAACTTCTGTATAAATGGGGTTGAGGTGTTTAAAAGTCGCACTTAACTCATTTGTATTGGTATTAGGATACCAAAATAACAATGCATTTCCCGCATTCTTTTTCTGGTAAAGAAATTTTCCATTTTTTCTATTTTCAATCTGAATTTTATAATTATTTTTTAAATACGAAATTTTTTCAATAGGGATTTGAATACTATGTAATCCAAAAGTTAATTGTGAGTTAATTTTTTGTAATTGAAGTCTAGATGGACTATAAAATTTATAATTAAATAAAATTGTATTTTTTGAAACTAAATCTCCAGGCTCAACAAAATGATTCATAGTATGAATTTCATGTTGATTATACGCAGAAAAAACCCAAAAACTACCAATTTTTGCCATTCGACGAATATCAGGTAACCCGGAATTTTTAGAATTAGAAAAACGATTTTCTAGATCAAATTTCTTTTTAGAAGTTTCTGTATCAAGAAAAATTTCTTTTTCAATTAATAAATTCATTGATTCAAAAAAGATTTGACCTTCTAATGGTGAATATACAGGATGACTGGATTCTGGTAATCTTTGTTTTGTTAATTTTACATGCGACGCTTGTGCAATTAATTTTTTTGCATCAACAATTTCACCATGTTTAACAAATAATAAACTTCCCGGTGGTAAATCTTTCTCACGAATAATTAAATCTCGTTGTGTTAAATTTACTGGTTGTACACGAAAAAATACTCTTTCTGGATTTGCAGGTATATACTTAATCATATATACAATTTTTCCATGAGGTGTTCGAATAAAATGACCAGGAATTGAATCTGGAAAAATAATTTTTCCTTGATATGTTGCAAAAATGGGTTTTAAAGCTTGATCAGAAAAAACACCAACTCCTCCAGTATGAAAAGTTCGCATTGTTAGTTGGGTACCTGGCTCACCAATAGATTGAGCTGCAATAACACCAACAGCTTCACCAATTTGAACAAGTTTTCCAGAAGATAAATTCCAACCATAACAAAGCTGACAAACTGACGTAGTAGCTTCACAAGTTAATGGAGATCGTACTAATATTTGATTGTATTGTTTTGAAATAAGTTTTGCATCAGAGGAAGAAATGATATGATTTCGAGAAAACGTAAAAGTATTATGGTCACTATCATATCCTGAGCTCTTATCAGTTTTATTAATAGAAACTGTTTGACCTAAGACTCGTCCAACTAGTCGATTTGCTAAGTTTTTACCTTGTAATATATTAGTTCGATTTGTTCCACAATCAATCATAGAAATCACAGCATGCTGAGCTGAATCTACTAAACGACGGGTCAGATATCCTGAAGTTGCGGTTCTTAATGCAGTATCAACTAGTCCTTTACGAGCACCATAACAAGAAATTAAATATTCAGTAATCGTTAATCCTTCTCGGAAATTACTTTGAATTGGAAATTCTAAAATTGCCCCTTGCGGGTCGGCCATTAAACCTCGCATGGCTACTAACTGGCGTACTTGTGAAACATTACCCCGCGCGCCAGAAAATGCCATCATATAAACAGGATTTACAACATTTCGATTACGAAAATTATTGATAGCATTTTGACGAAGTAAATCGCTAGTTTGATTCCATGTATCAATTAAACATTGTGATTTTTCTACACTTGTTAAGGATCCTGCTGCACTTTGTTGCTCAATTTTATGTGTTGCAATATGTGCTTCTGTTATTAAAATAGGTTTTTCCGGGGGAATTTCTAAATCTTCAATACCCAATGAAATTCCCGCTTTTGTTGCTTGTTGGAATCCAACAAATTTTAATGATTCAACAAAATTAATAGTTGGTTTTTCGCCATATGTATTAAGAAACCATGAGACTAATTCTTTTACATGTCCTTTATCAAAAGAACTATTAAAAAAGATGGAAGTTTCTTCATTAACAGTGATCGATTTTTTTGAACCTTTAGAAAAATGGTTTCGTGAAGCAAGGGAAACAGGAAGATTGTGTCCTTGGGATACAGAATTTGATTTATTCATAAAATAGGTAACTCCTGTGTGAATTTTCTTCATTAATAAATAAAAATGTTAAACCATGGCTAAAGTAATGATTTTATATAGAAGAAGTCTACCGGGGGTTGTGCGAAGAAAACATTGTCGAGCGAGTCCTGAAATTGTGGTCAACTCAGATTGTGGGGTTGGAATACTAATGTTATTTACTGCCTCGTGATTTATAGAATTTTTTGCCAAGGATTCAATAATATATTTGTCAAAGAAAATAAATTCTGTTTGACCAGAACTAGCAAAACGTACTTCAAACGGGGTATTTCGTTCCTGTGCGTTTTGTTCAGATACTAAATTTTGAATTTTTCCTTTCCAACGAACCCAAATTGGGTTATGTAATTCAAGACGGTGATTATAATATTCTTCTAAAACGTGTTGAGTCGTCGAATACCATTTTCCAATTGTTGAAGAATTTTTGTTTAAAATTTCTTTTGAAAAATTCGGTACCAGAAAATCGTTTTTTTCTTTGGAGATTGTTAAATAATAACAACCTAAAATCATGTCTTGTGTTGGTAACAGTAATGGTTGTCCCGAAGCTGGAGATAAAAGATGATTACAAGCTAATAATAAATTAAAAGCTTCGGCACGGGCTGCTGGAGCTAGTGGAACGTGAACTGCCATTTGATCCCCGTCAAAGTCAGCATTGAAAGCAGGACAAACAAGTGGATGGAGTAAAATTGCTTTTCCGTCAACTAATTTTGGAATAAAGGACTGAATACCTAATCGGTGTAACGTTGGTGCGCGATTTAATAGAATAGGATGACTTTGTAAAATCTCGCGTAATAATGTCCAAATAATGGGTTTACGTTCACTAATAATTGCTTTTGCTCCCGTAGTTGTAAAAGCTATACCTTTATTTCGTAATTGTTGAATTAAAAAGGGCTGAAATAATTCAACTGCCATTTGTTTCGGGAGGCCACATTCATAAATTTTTAATTCTGGGCCTACTACAATAACGGAACGACCTGAATAATCAACCCGTTTACCTAGTAAATGTTGTCGAAAACGCCCACGTTTACCTTTTAACGCATCTAAAAGAGATTTCGTTGTTTTACCAGATTCCACTTTACCGGTTTTTAATAAACTATCTACCGATTCTTGAACTTGACGTAAATTATAACACCATGATGCCCAGCTTCCACTTAAAGAAGTATCAAAAATACTAAAACGCGTAGAAGTAGTTAGTCGTCGATTACGAGTTAACACTTTTCGATATAAACTATTTAAATCAGAAACCACTAATTCACCACGAATGGACGTAATAGGACGAAGTCCTGGAGGTAAGACAGGTAAATAACTTAAGATCATCCAAGCTGGTTGATTATTAGCTTTATAAAAATCTCGAAAATATATTAATCGACGAAGTAATTTTTTTTCTAATTCTTTAAAACGACTAATTTCAATTTGCAATTTTGATTTTTGTTGTTTTGGTAAATCAAAACCCTCAAATTTATTTTTTAGAAAACTTAAAGTTCGTTTTACTTCGGTCAGATCTAAAGCTAATTGTCTTTGTAACCCAATAAGGTTATAGTGTGAAAAAAGTTTTTGAAAAACAAATCCACCAGTTTGAATAGGATAATATTGTTTATGAATAGGAATAGTTCGCGCGGCGTAATTCTCTGTAAGTTGCGTGGCTGAATAATAAGGAATAATTCCATCATTTGAAATTGGTTGTTCCCAACTATACATTAAAAAATCTTGAAAGTCTTCTACTTGACGCCAGGTCATATCATGACTAATGCCATACAAATAATTGCTAAACGACAGAGTTTTAGTCGAATACAGTTTTAAAAATAAAGACCATTTTTTCTTTTTTATAAAACTTGTCTTTTTTTCAAAGAGTCTTGGTTTTTGCTTACTACTTTTTTGAGGTTGAGAATGCAAAATACTTTTTCTTACCTCACCAAATTTCGGCCAATCATATAAACTGAAATTTTTATCCGAAAAATATTCAAAAAGTTGAGGTAGATGACAAAATTCTGTTCCATATAGAACAGCTTGCAATTTTTTATTAGGCCAGTTTAAACATAATCCCAACGGAGAAGGTTTTTGTGAAGCATAAAGTGTATGAGCTACTGGTTGCTTTAAACTAATATACCCCATTCGATATCTTCGAACTTGAGAAGTTGTTCGCTCAACCCCACATTTAGGACAAAATCCTGTATTAAGTTTTAAAGCTTTTTTTCCACAAGCACACGTATAATCAACAACTGGACCAAAAATTTTTTGACAAAATAAACCATTTGGCTCTGGTTTTAATGTTTTGTAATTAACCGTTTCCCAACTTGTAACTTCTCCGACAACTTCACCATTTGGTAAAAATCGTTCGGACCAGGCACGTATTTCTTTTGGAGAAGCCAAGCCAATTTCAAGTTGTTGAAAATTTTTATTTTGTATTTTTTCCATTTGATAATATTAAATTATTTTGAGTTAAAGGTAACAAAAAGATATTAGAATACAAATCCTATTTTTTCTTTAAATAACCTCAACTGGAGATATAACAATATAGGCAGAGCTAACAATGCAAGCATAGCTTGATTTTGACTTCGTCCAAATTGTTAGACATAGTTATTTTGATGTCGTTATTTTTGACAGTAACAATTATGCATCTTTGATAATATCAAAAGTAAAATAAGTATTGTTAATTACGCTAAATTATTATTGAAAAATACCAAAGATGCTTAATAAAAAAAAAAAACTAATTATTTTTGCCTAATTTTTCCAAAAATTGAAAATTAAGAGCTTTTAATGTTCCATTTTTTTGATTTATCGAAAATAATTTTAAATCAAAACAGAGTGCTTGAAGTTCACGAATAAGGACTCGAAAACTTTCTGGTGGACCGAATCTAATAGGTTGGTTTGTATAAATTTGAAATACAGCTTCTTTTCGACCATCAACATCATCTGATTTAATTGTTAATAGTTCTTGAAGAATGGCAGCAGCTCCATACGCTTGTAAAGCCCAAACTTCCATTTCTCCTAATCGTTGTCCTCCATTTCTTGAACGTCCTCGAACAGGTTGTTGAGTAATTGCAGAATACGGCCCTGTGGACCGAGCATGAAGTTTATCATCTACTAAATGCACAAGCTTTAACATATAAGTGCAACCAACCGTAATTGCTTGATCGAATGTATTCCCCGTGCGTCCGTCGAATAATTTCATTTTTCCTGGATGATGCGGCTCAAAAAGCCATGAATTTCCTGTTTTGACTGACGCTTCAAATAACTTAGAATAAACAAAACTTCTAGATGCTTCTGAACCTAACTGTTCATCAAATAAATTAATGGTATACGATTCGTTTAAATATGAACCGGCTAAACCAAGAAGACACTCCAAAATTTGTCCTACATTCATTCTTGATGGCACACCTAGTGGATTTAATACAATATCTATTGGTCTACCGTCTGGTAAGTATGGCATATCGTATTCTGGCATTATTTTAGAAATAATTCCCTTATTTCCATGACGACCTGCCATCTTATCACCAACCTGTATTCGTCTTCTTTGTAACAGAGCAACTCGAACACGTAGAACAGAATCTTTTGGCGCAATTGCAATAACATCTGCTTCTTTAGCTGGTAAAATATAAACCCCAAAAACAAATCCTTCAACTCCTTTAGGAACTCGAAGACTTGTATTTCGAACATTTGTATTTTCCCTTTGCATAATTACATTATATAATTTTTCGTATTGCTGTTGAACTGACGGGCCTTTAGGATTCATAGGTGTGATTTTTCCAATTAAATAATCACCTTCCTCTACCCAACTACCAACGGGAATAAAACCATTAGATTGAAGACGTTGGATTCTTACTATATCGCGATCGGAATCAGTAACATCAACCGGAACTTGATTAGTAATTGTTTCGAGTCCATATTGTGTATTTTTGACCTCAATTTCATAATAATCAATATGAAGAGATGTAAATAAATCTTCACGAACTAACCGTTCACTAATTAAGATAGCATCTTCGAAATTATAACCTTCCCACGGTAAATAAGCGACAATAACATTTTTACCTAACGCAACTTTCCCATTAACACTTGCTGCACCATCAGCAATAATATCAGATTTTTGCACCCATTCACCCTCACTCACCAAAGGTCGTTGGGATTTACAAGTACTTTGATTTGTTCGTTGATATAAATCAAATAATGCTGTATTCGTGAAAAAATCTTTTTTAGAATTTTGTATGAATGAGTTAGTTTTATTTCTTGTTACTAAGTTTTGAGTATTATATTTTTTAGAAAATGTTTCAAGAGAATAATTTAATTTTGTTGGTTCAGATGAGATAGTTTTTAGTCTATTTTTTAAACCAAAATTTAAAAAATAATTTTTAGTTGTACCTAAATTTCGAGTTTTTCTTTTAAAATTAGATGAAAATTGTGGAGTATATATTTTAACTCCCCGTGTTCCAACTGACGTTACATAACCACTCGAAATAGCGTGCAGAGAATGTTGAACGTCGGAAATTACGCGACTTTCTAACCCTGTTTTAACATAAGCAGCTTCGGGTTGTAATAATGGAACTGCTTGACGTTGCATATTAGATCCCATTAACGCACGATTTGCATCGTCATGTTCCAGAAATGGTATTAAACTTGTTGCAACTGAAATCATCTGTAATATCCCAATCGATTGATTGGTAATTTGATTCCAGACCCCATAATCAAATTTCCAATTTTTTCGAACTGGAAGTTTAGTTTTTGGAAATGTTAATGTATCAGAAATATTAATATCTGCAGGAGCCAGTAAAAAATTAGCTTCTTGGTATGGAACGTAATACTGAGGATTAGTAAACCTTTGGACTTGACCGCGATAAACTTTATAAAATGGTGTTTCTAAATAACCAAGATTATTTGGTCGAGCAAATACTGTTAACGAATTTACTAATCCTGCATTTTGACCTTCTGGAGTTTCAATAGGACATAAACGACCATAATACGTTGGATGAATTCCTCTAATTTGAATTGTCGTTTGTTTACTACTTACACCACCCGGCCCTAAAACAGTAATACGTCGTTTATGAGTCGTTTCTGCTAATGGGTTAGTTTCATCTAAAAATTGCGCTAATGTTCCACTTGTAAAAAAACTTTTCCAGGATTTACTAACTGATTTTGCTAAACTTGATTTTTGTAATTTCCAAATATTTTCAGAATCGTTTTGAATTGTAAGTGTTAATTTCCGCGTTAAAACAATTTCGAATTCACGTAATCCGCGAATAAGTTGATCTTTTAAAAAATCTCTACAACTTCTAATTCGTTTATTATTTAAACTATCAATATCATCACCCTGTTTTTCACCACAAACCAAATCAAGTAAAGCTTGTGTTGCGCGTACCATATCATCACTAGTAACGAAAGTATTTGAGTTTGGTGTAATACTTCCTAATTTTTGTCGAAATTGTTCCCGGCCTAAAAGGCTCAAATTTCGATTTTTCGGGCTCCAAAGAATATTATTGAAAAAATCTAATGCAGTCTCATCGGTAATAATTTGATCGCGACCTAATGATGTATATTCTTGAACATGAGCATAAATATAGCGACAAGCTTCTACTTGTGTTATTGGATGTCCTTTTAAATTAGCTCGTTGTAAAATTCGACCATGACGCGTTTTTTCATTTGATTTTAACGGCTTTAGAAAACTTGTATTTAATAAATTTGAATGTTCAATACGAGTTTGAATTTCTGGTAATGAAACACCCAAAGCTTGAAGAAAAATTAAAACTGAAATTTTTCGACGTAAAAGTCTTGTTGTAATCCAAACTCTATTTTTTTTATCAATTGTAATATTTATCCAACTACCTTGTTCCGGGACAATTCGTACTGTTGGTACTTTTGTACGCGAATCTTTTGGAAGAGTATAGACTCCAGGATTTCGAACCATTTGATACAGTACAACCCGGGGAATACCATTAATAATAAAATGCCCGGCTTTAGTCATTAAGGGTAGAAATCCAAGTAATACCCATTCCATTTTTGGTTCATCCCATTGTGTTGAACTAATTAAAGCCGGAACATAGACAGAACAACCATAAGTTTTACCAAAATGAAGTGCGTATTTGGAGCTACCTTCAGGTTTTCGAAATTGAATTTTGCTCGGGAAAAATTGTATTTTTAATGTGTGTAGACCATACGTACATACTAATGGATTGATACTTTCAAAAGCTTCTACAAATCCAGTTGTTAAAAATTGTTGAAAACTTCCATATTGCAAAGCAACTAAATCTGGAATAAGTGGAAGTGGAGATAATGATTTATTTTTTACTAAATTTTCAGATGAATTAGATGTAATTGTAATTTGCTGAGGCATAATTTAGTTTTTGGTATAATTTATCGAGACCATGTTTTGAAACAGTACGATATATTATCAATTATGAAAAAACTGTTCATAATGAAAGAGGTTCGAAATAGAATTTAAGGCGGTATAGCCAAGTGGTAAGGCAGTGGATTGCAAATCCTCCATTCCTCAGTTCAAATCTGAGTGCCGCCTAATATAGTATATAAAGTATTTTATTAACAAAAAAAAAGAGATTCACCAAAATTAGAAAATTCTTTCTAATTAGATCTCATGGTATTTTCAACCCATAATGCTGCTACTTTTCAGTTCTGACATGATTCGGGATGAAAGGCCATAGATTGATGAATCTCTTACCAATAGGATAGCATAGCTTTTCGTATATCTCCATCCTCTCGAAAAGGTTTTTATTGACGAAAACCGAGACAAATAATCCACTAGAAAGATAATCGCAAAGCCGAATTTAAGCTTCGTTTACAATGTTGTTAATTAAAAATATATTTTTAAAATACTTATTCGCTCGTTTTAATTAAAACGAGCGAATAAAAAGAAATTAGAATAAACCAAGTGTTAATGAAATATCAATTGGTAGTGCAGCACCAATTCCTAACCAAATAGCTGCTACTGTACCAATTAAGAATACAGTCATTGCTACTGGGCGACGGAAAGGGTTTTGAAATTTATTAATACTTTCAATAAACGGTACAGTAATTAATCCTGCTGGAACAGCAGCCATTAAAAGAACACCTAATAATTTGTTAGGTACTGTACGTAAAATTTGGAAAAC
>Ga0208226_1000435_pt1 | contig 10782 bp, 8 predicted proteins | sample LakMenE18May11ns_FD_150713 | JGI IMG/M metagenome (GOLD analysis project Ga0208226, IMG submission 150713) | Freshwater microbial communities from Lake Mendota, WI - 18MAY2011 deep hole epilimnion ns (SPAdes) | ecosystem: Environmental > Aquatic > Freshwater > Lake > Epilimnion/Euphotic zone ... | reverse complement strand
CGCGAGGCGCACACCAGCAACCAAGATCTCGCCCGCGCACTTCCTCTACGGCATCAATAAATTCCGGGTCTGCCAACTGCTCATTAAACCATGCACGGTACTTTTCAATAACTAACGCTCTGGCGACCTCGTCCTTTGGGTCTTTCAGGGTAAAAGGGTTCCCGAGTTTCGACGGCCTGCCAATATAGACAAAACTGTCTTTAGGCGCTTTTTTACAATGCACCACAACGGCTTTTACGAGGTTTTCTCCCTCGTCAGTTTTTGACTTTTCTACCATGTTCTTATAGTGCGCAAAAAACAGAAGGAAGCACACGTTGCTGGCTTCCTGCGTAGTGAAGTATCAAGAAATAGATCGCGAGTAACCTAAGAGATCTCTAAGGAATAAATCCTGTTGCGGGTGCAACAGGGTGGACAGGAGTCCTTGCGACTAAAGTATTGCTACTTTAGTTTTGTACGCAGCCACCGTGTGTGTAATAAACACCACGAAGATTGCGCAACGTTTTTTTGCCTCTGTGAGAGCTCATCCCGTACTCTAGTGAGCCGGTTGATTTGCACCTTGAGCACCAGTGCATGTCTGCAGTAGATGCGTAAGCCACGATGGGTATCATTAAGGCAAAGGTTGCAATAAAAATGGTTTGCATGTGTCGAATTCCTTTCTTTAACACAGTGATCTAAACCATCGGCGTGCTAGAGCCCTAGGCAAGACACCAAATTCCGCTCCAGCTGACGCGATCAGGAGTGGTTACGTGAAAAATAGTCTCAAAGCCACTGTCTCGATGCGCATCCTGAAAAGCCCAATCACGCCCCCTGTTTGCAACTCTTATTAATAAGCCTTTTCGCGTGCTTTTGATACTACTCCTAGCACCATGTGTGTAATGAAGTTTCGACTAGTCGCCGTGTCTGTTATGGCGCTCACCGTTATCACTAGCTCCCCAGTAGCGGCTGCTCCTATTTCTAAGACAGATACAGCACAAACGACGCAGGTAGTAGTGGAATTCAGCACCACTACGCTGAGTACTGCTTCTTTAAGCGGGGCTACCAATGCAGGAGCCAACTACGAAAGTTCCGTAGGACCCAAAACAAGAGTTTACGAAGTAGCAGGAACCCCAGGTTCTCTCGAACTTGCCCAAAACATCACAAAACTCAAATCTGTTGCAGGCGTGATCTCTGTAGAGCTAGACGGCAGGATGTACCCGATGACAGCTCCTGACGATCCACTTTTAGCGGATCAATGGGCTCTAGACGATGGCTACGGAGTCGACGCAGTGGCTTCTTGGCAGTTTTCGCAGGGTGAAGGCGTACGTGTTGCGGTAGTAGACACAGGCGTCGTGTCGCACGAGGACCTGACTAGTAACGTAGTGGGCGGTTATGATTTTATTAGCGACGCCACCACAGCTAACGACGGCGGCGGTCGTGACAGCGACCCAACCGATACGGGTGACTGGGCCACAAACGAAGTATGTGGTTACACAAGCAACTCTTCGTGGCACGGAACGCACGTAGCTGGTATCATCGCAGCTGTAGGCGACAACGGGATCGGTGTCAGCGGTGTTGCCCCTAAAGCAACAATCGTACCGATACGCGCCCTTGGTCGTTGTGGTGGTAGTACGTCCGACGTTTTTGCAGGTGCAAGATGGGCGGCCGGGTTGAGCGTTTCTGGAATTCCAAACAATCCGTACCCAGCAAAGATTATAAATATGAGTCTCGGTTCTGCACAAGCATGCCCGTCATGGATGCAGTCGGTGATCAATGAGATAGCGTCTGTCGGAGCACTGATCGTGGTAGCGGCAGGTAACTCAAACCAAGACGCAGCAACCTTCGCGCCAGCTAGTTGCAATAACGTACTGACGGTAGCTTCCACAACAGCTCAAGGCGCACGTTCTTCTTTCTCGAACTACGGAGCATCTGTCGACATCGCAGCCCCTGGCAGTTCTGTGTTGAACACTGTTAATCTCGGGACTACCGTTGCTGCAGGTTCCGGATACGCATACATGAGCGGAACGTCAATGGCGTCGCCTCACGTCGCAGGAGTTGCTGCTCTTGTACTTGCCCTACAGCCCTCGCTATCGCTCGCTGACTTGCGGAGTCGTCTGCTAGATACAGCTACAGCTTTCGCTACCACACCAGGCTGCACTACTTGCGGTTCCGGTATTGTGAACGCGCCAGGGGCCCTTGCCTCATCAGTCAGTGCTCTACTACCAGGGCCGCCTACTGGAATTACGGCTACCCCAAACCAGACTGGTGTCAGGGTATCTTGGACAGCTCCCTCTTCAGTTGGCGGGTCTGCGGTGACGAGTTACGTTGTCAGCGGCGGGCCTGGTTGTGAGACGTCTGCGTTGTGGTGTGACGTTACAGGGCTTACACCTGGAGTCGAGTACCAGTTCTCAGTGCAAGCTAAAAACTCGTACGGCTCCGGTCCTTCAAGCACGATCGTTACAGCCGTGTTCGTGACAGTCCCAAGCGCCCCTCAGACGGTTGCTGCAACCCTCACTGACGAACTAACAGCGCAGGTCACATGGGCTGCGCCACTTACTAACGGAGGATCTGCAATAACGAAGTACGTTGTTACTGGAAGCCCGAGTGGCACATGCGAAACCACATCGCTGGTTTGCGTGTTCACAGGTCTTACTGTCGGAACTTCGTACTCGTTCCAAGTTGTAGCTGAAAACATTTCTGGTACAAGCCCGGCTGCTGCTAGCAACTCCGTGCAGACCGCCGCGGCTCCCGCGACCCCGATAGCGCTGAACATAGAGATATCAAGTCTCACGATGACCGCGACGTGGTCACAGGGACAAGGACCGGGGTTGAGTACGTACGACTACGTCATGTCCGTAACACCAGGAAATCACCGTTGTGAGACAACGAGCACAAGTTGTCAGATAACAGGCCTTTCTAGCGGGACTCAGTACGAGGTGTCACTCGTCGCGCGAGGACCTCAATCGACAACAAGTAGCGCGTTGTTGGCTCTCGCGAACACTCCCCCAGCTGCGCCGAACCTCCCTACAACCACCAGCCCTGCGGTACCGCCCACAACATCAACACCGGATCCAACACCAGATCCTACACCAAGTCCAACTCCAGACCCAGCGCCAAACGTAGAAACAGTGACCACAACAACACCGGCGTTGCCGAGCACTACTGTTGCGCCTCCCCCAACAAGCGTCGCCACCACGACCACCCCTCCATCTTCGAAGCCATCGCCCGTGGTAGTAAAGCGCGCCTCAACCACACGCTTAAGCAAGATTATGCTCCCGCCACCTAAAGCAAAAGCCAAATGGACGGTCACTGGCGGCTGTCGTATTACAGGCTTAAATTTGATCGCGCGTAAGACCGCAGGAACATGCAAAGTGACTCTGCAAACCACCACAAAAGGGGTGAAAACAACCCGTTCGCGTGTGATCACTATCAAGTGACACGTACCGCCAGTACTACGCAAGAACGCCCCGACTTATTAGGCCCTGTACTCGCAAAGTATTGTAGAGCAATCGACTAGTCAGCCTTGACGTTACGGCTTAAACCAGTCACGTAAAACTACTGACCGCTATGCGCGCGCCGATGGTTTGTGATGCAGTGGAAAGGAAAATATATGACTACTTTGGCAATCGCCACAGAAATCGACCCCAACATGCAGCCGGACGAGTTTTACTTCCAATTAAACTTTGAACAGTTCCTACTGGAAGACATAGCTAAAGCAGAAATGGCTTTAGTACATCCTGTAACGTCCCACACGGCTCTGCACCATTTTGATATGGCGACAGATTTTTGGAGCGATATGGTTCAACAAGCGTACGGTCAACGGCATCCAGACGATCGTCTAGAGAAGTTAATCGCCAAACTAGCGAAGCTGATCAGCATGGTTGAAGACCGTTCTGCTGCCTTAAGAGAAGACGATAAAGTTCTGGCCTCCGCTTGGTCTCAAGCAGCTCAGACGTATCTCTCTTTGTCAGGCCGCAACATCGGGTATAACGACCGTGTTGTACTACTTCAGTCTTCACGGGAACCAGCAGTCGAGTTTGGGATCGCTCTTCTTTTAGAGCAGTCACTTGTTCGACGAACTCGTAACGGAACCCGTCTGTACAAGATCCCAATGTGGCTTGCCGAGCTTGTTGATAATACTCATCAAGAACCTCGGTACACGACGTTTGACTCTCAGGTAATAGAAATAGTCCCATTACCCCGAGCCGATAACGAGGCTCAGCTTCTTTACGCTATGGTCGAAACCATGACTCTCAGCCGTGCAGCAAAAGCTGTTCGACTGTTGTCTCACACCTGATTTACTTCAGGTGTCGTATACGTCAATAGAGAACACCAAGATCACCTCTCAGAACGTTGATTTACGTGGCGATACTGAGAACATGGGTATATTTTCACGCATCGTACACACTGTCTCTGGCGGAGATTTCAGAATGAGCATCAAAGACCCGAGCCAGGTCGACAAAAATGCAGACAGGTTTACAGCAGTAGTGGAAGCTTCGAACCACTCAGAACAGCCCATTGTCTTGTCGGGCGAAGCTCGGTACGTACTGAAAGCAGTATACAAAGACAACGACAACGACAGTTCGCGCAGCAGTTCAAGAAGTAAAGAGATATCAAAAGGCCCGGTAACTATCTCTGATGAGTTAATCACCATTGAACCTGGTGCGACTATTGAATACACCGCTGAGATCGTCTTCGCTAGTGGTGAGTCCGTATCGGACGTACTCGATGAACACACAGACCAGCTACCAGAGTTCATGCAGACCGCCGTACGCATCGCAGGGAAACTTGGTGAGATGTCCAGTCGCCCCGATTACTATGATCTCTCGATCACTGTTTTCCTAGAAAATGGCGAGAAACTTGAGGCCGACTCGAAAAGGATCCGCTGCGGGTCTGGTATGGGGTTTAGTATTGGCTAACTAGCCAGCAGTCTTTAGTTAGAGATGTACTTTTTTAGACCCAGGTAACGCTCTAAAAACGGGTGGAGTACCATGTGCACCGTTTCCACCCTCTTTTGAATAAGCCACGTAGGGCTGACATCGGGTAGAGATCCATAACGGCCACAGCTCTGTCCGAGATGACCAACGTACGCGCCTGCAGCACAGTTACTAGTGACAGCACATGACATGTCACGAGACGCAAAAATGCCCCGGATTTCTCCAGGGCATTTTCACACTAGTTCGCTGTTTTGTTACAACGCGGCGATGTCAATACCTGCTGGCAACAGCACCTTGTCAATGACGTGGATCACGCCGTTTGACGCAGGTACGTCTGGGGTGGTGATCCTCGCATCGTGGACCATGATGCCGCCTGTTGTCGAAAAGGTGAGCTCTGATCCTTCAACGCTTGCAACGGCACCGTCTTTGATGTCAGATGCCAATACTTTTCCAGACACCACGTGGTACGTGAGAATCTGGGCAAGAACCGCTTTGTTCTCTGGCTTCAAGAGCTTCTCTAGAAGACCTGCTGGGAGTGCAGCGAAAGCTTCTTCTGAAGGAGCGAAAACTGTGAAAGGTCCTCCTTCAGAAAGAGTCCCTGCGAGACCAGAAACTTGAATTGCAGCGACCAAGGTACTGAATGATCCGCTTGCGGCAGCAACTTCGACAACGGAGCCAAGGGCTGCGGCTGCGGCAGTGGTTTCAGGGGCGGTTGTGTCTGTCGTGGCGGGTGCAACGGTAGTGGCCATCGTCGTCTCTGGTGTCATCTCGGTGTTATCCGAACTGCATGCACCGAGTGCGAGTACTGAAGTGGCGGCTAGGACTGCAATCAACTTTGATTTCATTGTTATATCTCCATAAGGGTAAGGGTGGCTTCGGGACTCGCTGATACCACGACGCACACAGTGCCGCTTGACACGAAACAGGCAAGACTGTGACGCGCCTCACAGCACAGACGGGCTAAGGCCTATCAGGAGAGCCCGAAAAGAGGGCATAGATCGAGGGAAAGCGCGGAATGGCTAGCCTCTTCACGGACTACGAGACGTCCCGCCTAGTGCTCTACAAGCCTTACGTAGCGTAGAAATAGCACCTTAAAAACGGGTGGAGTACCGTGTGCACGCTACGCACCCTCTTTTATAAAGTGGCTCTATGTCTAGAGATCGTCAGAGACATCGAAATGACGCAGCGCTGTTTTGGATTCATGGCGAGAGCGTCGGCGCTCTTCCCTACGCAGATCATGGCCCGTGCAGAGACGACATCCGCAGGCTTTAGCAAGAACCTCATCTGCAGGTACGTAGCGGCACACACTCTGTGAGACACCGTTTGCTTTGAGTCCCGCAATGAATTCTTCTATGGAAGGGAGATCGCAGTCTTGAAACCGGTGGTCGTGACGTTCTCGCCGCAGATTTTCGTCGTGAAGCAACGCCCAGCAAGGTTGATGGGGTAAGGATTTCGACATGATTGCCTCCGTACGTGTTGTGTCTCGCAGGAAAACCCTGCACCAGAAATCGCAGCCTCTGTCTAACTAACTGTGAGAACTAGTTACGACAGACAGTGCTCGGCGCGCACAACTACGCCATGCATGTTTTTCTGTGAATAGCACCAAAGTTTGTTGTTCGGCAAACAGGGTGGAGTACCGCGTGCACGCTACGCACCCACTTTGCAGGGGCTACTCTCGCACTACCAACCAAGTAGGGACAAATACTAAAAGACGCTTAGCTATGCGCTCCACGTTGTAAACACGAGATGAGAGCGCCACGCTTGCCTTAGCAGGACAGTAGATAAGGTGAAGCAACCTTTTAGACAGGTCAAAGCCCTGGCTGCATTAGCAACTTTAGTTCTACTCACGACGGGGTGCTTGCGCAGCGAACTCGGGATCATAGTAAAAGATGATGGCAGTGCTGACGTAAAGATGCGTATAGCTATTTCTATAGACGCTCTCGTTGCCATGCCTTTTTACGAGACCGTATCGGACGCAGAAGCAGCAGAAATGTGGGGAGACGACACCCTGTATTGTCGAGTAACCATACCTGATTACGGAGCTATTGAGAGTTCATGCAACCCCACGCCTTGCGATGACCAGTACGCAGTACCAACAACTTCGTCACCCGATGTCGAAACTAAATGCATACCACCTAGAGCATTGACAAGCGCACCTGCACCATCAGCTACTTCTGCCCCGCCTGATAAAGCAGCTAAGTGCGCGAAGTTCAGAAAATACGAAAGCGAGGACCTTACCGTCCCAGAGGGTTTCATAGTCACTGAAGTTTTAGATGACAAGTGGTGTGGTTGGGAGATCACAGGCACTGCCGAGAACACTCAAGAGCTCAGTTTAGTCGCCTCCCTGCTTAGCTTGTCGGACGAAGATGATACCTCACCTCCTACGCCTGATGGCTTCCTGATCACAAAGGACGCTGGGGGCGGCTGGTCTCTTATATCGAAAAACCCACTTGACTGTCCCGAAGAGGAAGGTTTAGAAACCACAGGTATGGAGGAGATGATGGGATTAATGATGTCGGGCGCCAGGATCGTATACAACATCCAACTCCCGGGTGTCCCAGGCGCAAATAACGCAACAAGCGTTAGCGGCAACACGTTCACCTGGGAGTTCTCCGGCGCGAATATAACCGCGTTCTGTAAGTTGCCAGACCACGACTTACGCGCTTCCACAACGCCAGCTGCGTCTGGCGCAGGCAACTTGACGCTCAAGATGCTCTTTGGTTTCGGGACGAGCGTGGCTGTAGTTGCTGGTGGGATCATTGTAAAGCGCCGCAGGGGCCTAGGGTATCCAGATAATACAAGCCACGGCTCTGTTGATCATTTACAGACGCTGCCTGTTTGGGACACGACCGCAAACACATGGATGTCCACTGATAAGGAAGGCGTCTCGTATCTGTACGATCAGCAGACTAGTCAGTGGGTCCCGCGCGCACCTCACGGACCCACTTCTTGATCACTACTACGCCACGGACCGTAAGGCTAGTTCAAGTTTAACAACAGTAAACCGACTAGCTTGCAGTTTTTAGTCACTGGCAAGACGTGTTACGAAGAAAGCGTCAAATAGCGGCACGGCACAAGCGCTCTCCGAACAGTAAAGAACATGAAAAACCCCTTTAGCGTCGCCAAAGTTTTGGCTGCAGCCGCAACATTAGTTTTACTCACGTCCGGATGTATGCAAGCAGAGGTTGGGGTCGTAGTTAAAGACGACGGCAGCGCAGATTTGAAGATGCGTGTGGTTACCTCCTTAGATACTCTCGCATCGATGGCCGCTGATGGCTGGAATATAGGCTCGTCGTCAGACTCGTCATCGGATACAACAACAGATTTCCGAAGGGAATCAGAGGCTAGATTATGGAGCGACGAGACCTTGTACTGCCGTCTAACGGAAGGAGTCGACCCTAGTGGTGCCCCTAGCTACGACGGCACTCTTGACAATATCTGCGATTCCACACCCTGCGATGACCCAGCAGCCGCCACGACGACCACAGCACCCGGTACCATGACAACTTGCTTTCCACCCAGTGGATCTATAGCTGCAACTACAACAGTAGCATCTACTACCACCGCTCCTCTCGACAGAGCGGCTCTGTGTGCGCAAGTGAGAAAAGAGAATGGCATCGCGACGGCCTTACCAGAAGGCATCGTCGTCACTGAGGTTTTAGACGACAAATGGTGCGGCTGGGAGATCACTGGCACTGCTAAGAACACTCAAGAGATCGTCACGACGCTAACAGCCATGAGCAGCATAATGAATGACGACGAGGACGGCGACGAGGGCGACACACCACCTGCTGCCGACGAGTTCGTAATCGCAAAGGACGCCGCCGGTGGTTGGTCTTTCTTGGGCAAAGACCCGTTTAGCTGCGCGTCAGATGGAGAAAACTCAGACACTGCTGGCATGGAAGCGATGCTGGGTGCCATGATGGCAGACTTCAAGGTCACGTACAACATTCAACTCCCTGGCGTACCAAGCACAAACAACGCAACGAGCGTCAGTGGTAACACGTTCACCTGGACGTACTCCATGGCCGAGATGACTGCGTTCTGCGCACAGCCGGACCGCGACTTCCGCGCCTTAACGACGCCAGGCGTTGTCGCTGCTACTGATGCGTCCCCAACGGGCGCAGCTCCAGGGGAATCATCTAGCGACGGTGGTGGCTCTACCCTCAAGATCCTCCTCAGTGTTGCAGCTCTCGCAGCTGCAGGAGCTGGCGGCTTTGTCTTAAAGCGACGACGCGACTACGGCTACACAGAAGCCGTCACCCAGACTTCAGTCGCACCTGTGCAGATAGCTCCAGTCTGGGACGCAGCAGCAAACGCTTGGGCAGCAACTGGACCAGATGGTATCGCGTACTTGTACGACCAGCAGACTAGCCAGTGGGTCCCCCGCCGCTAAAAACCTGGTGTAGCGACCTGTCCTGTAGTACAGCAGCAACGAGGCGCCTTGGTCACTTGGTATAAAACGATCTCTCTTCTAATTGCTAGGAGAGAGATCGGATAGTTGTTGCTTTTCAAAGAAGTGAAACTAGTCGATGCACTTCTTGAAGCGATAGCTCGTCAAAAGACGGTGAGTTCATGAGCTGCACTGCCGCGTCAGCCACAGGCCAGTCTAACGGCTGCGAGTACTTGCTGCTGTTGTCAAACGGACCTGAGTGTCGCGATGCAAGCATCTCGTACACCCAAAGTGGCGCAACTAATGTTTCCTCACCACGTTGTTCCCGGAAAGGCACAACGTACGATTTGTGCAGTATTCGATACACATCGCGTAGTGACGGCCCCTCAGCGAGAAACATCACTTTGTCTAGCGAGGGCTGATTTCTAGGGAAGAGCCTTTGATGCTCAGCAAGTGTTATCTCTCTGGCTTCTTGAACAAGGCTGTCGCTAAATGTCCTTGTTAATGCAAAAGTCACTTGATTACAGAGAGACGCGGCTTCGAGTAGGAACTCTTCGCGCGCTGCGTCTTCGACCGTATCTGGGTACTCAGTGTAGAGATGATCAACAATGAGAGAGCTCACGCCCTCAGCGTCAGTGATCTCTTGACACGTAGGGTTCTTGTTAGCTAGGTACCTGTTGAGAAGCGGCATGAGATTTTCTAGTTCGTAACCAGGATCACCATTTTTGCGTTCTTTTTTCAGGTGTTCTGCTACTAGTTCTATAGCACGTAAGTCGCGCATGTTGTTCTCCTTAATGGTTTGAGGCGTTTAGTACGCATTTACCACAGTCACCGCCAGTGGTCTCTACACAAAAGTTTTACTGCTAGGGGACCTTAATGAGCCCTGCTCCTGCCAAATCTAGTGTCAGACCAGCGTGGTGCTGCCTTTTATAGACACACGCACATCCTTGACGTAAGGCACCTCGTGGCACACATTACGTGGCATGTCTAAACCACTACTTTTGAGCGCAACGGCCATGGCTCTTCTTTTAGTTGCAGGGTGTGCCGGTACGGACGAAAACCCCACTGCTTCACGCACCACAACGTCAGCCCCGGCTAAGAGCGTCATCACGGAGCTACCAGAGATAGCTGTCCCAAGTAAAGACGGTCTCGACGTATCTATTGTGGTAGCTATTGAGTCAGCAGCCCCGTTGAGCGCGCAAGCACAGTCTCTCCTTTACGAAACAGACAGAGTTGAAGAGATCGTAAAGCAATACGCTGCGAGCATCGCATCTTTGATGATTTCCGACATGCGTTCTGAGTTAGCTGAGCTTATAGAGGAGGAACTCAGTAACGAAGACGGGTTTGAAGACGTTCAAGTACGAATCACAAGCGTCATGATCCAGAACGTTTAGGACTTAAAAGTCTCATGGGAAAGCGCGCACAGACCATGAAGCGCCACCCTGCCCGAGGCACGAACCACTCTACGCTGGGAGA
>Ga0208226_1000428_pt1 | contig 10966 bp, 8 predicted proteins | sample LakMenE18May11ns_FD_150713 | JGI IMG/M metagenome (GOLD analysis project Ga0208226, IMG submission 150713) | Freshwater microbial communities from Lake Mendota, WI - 18MAY2011 deep hole epilimnion ns (SPAdes) | ecosystem: Environmental > Aquatic > Freshwater > Lake > Epilimnion/Euphotic zone ... | reverse complement strand
CTATGCATTCGAACGGATTGGTGCCGACTTTCTCATATCCAGACTTGCACGTGCAGCTGGAAAAGCTTGTGCTGCCAATAGGAGACGTGGTGTGTACTTGTGTGCTGTGTGTTGTACAATTTTGGCACACTGTGGCTCCAGCAAGTGAATAAGTACCAGCCTGACAGGTTGTGCATGTGCCACTGCTCAAGAATCCATCAATAGGCTGGAACTTCCCTGCTGGGCATTGTGTGCATGAATATAGATCTATGCCAATCCAGCCTGCTATACATTTGCAATCGCCATAGCTTGTACTGGCAATTCTAAATGTTGTTAAACCAGGGCCACCGTTATTAGAACATAAGGCGCACTGGTGATTTACCTGTGCTTCAGTCCCTTGTTCTGAAGAACCAATACGACTTTTGAAAGTCCCCTTCGGACATGCTGTACAATTCCAAGACGGTCCATAATAGCCTAATGCGCATTCAGGAAGTGCCGAACAGCTCCTTTCCACATCCACAACCCCTGTCCATGTATCAGGCAATCGTTGATACCCTAGGTTGCATGTGCAATTAGCACTGCCTGGTACACTGTGCGAATTGCCTGGACAGGGGTAGCAGATTGATTGTGGGTTACTCCCAGCACAACTAGGATTTAAACTGCTAGACGGTATATCCGCCAATTTCATGCATGCGTTACAGCAGTATGCACATCCTGTATACAAGTCCGTCTGGTCGCTTTTTGTTCTACAATAATCATGATAACTGTAATATTGTGCACAACTTTCCCAACCATTGCCCGTGATGAGTGATGGTTTGTACGCCAGTAATGGTTCTGGTCGATTCAAGCATGTGTACGTTGCCCAATTATCATCTGGAAAAAAACGTGAGTGCCACCAGGGGCGCGGCATGCCAACAGCACTCTTGTATGTACCAGCCTTGCATTGAAAACATTGGTGCTCAGCAAATTCACCCAAACCTTCATACCCTACGTTGCACAAACAACGTGTACCTTCGGCATTCAAAACTGAGTTTGGGGGGCAGGTGCATGCTGCCTGTGTGCTACTTCCCACTGGAGAGTGTCGAAAGGCCGAAGGACACAGAGTGCACGCAGTGTTGCCTTCCGTTGCTGAATAGGTGCCAGCAGAGCAGAGGTCGCAGGGCGCGCTCCCCGACACGTTTTTGTACTTGCCAACAAGGCACTGAGTGCAGTTGCCCGATGGCCCTGTTGATCCAGCGGCGCAAGGGGCTGATTGACAGACGAATGGATCCGTACCAACTTTCTCGTATCCAGAGTTGCACGTGCACGCGCTGCTGGCTGTTGGCGACGTGCTGAATGCGGTACACAGTGTGCACACAGAGCTGCCGGGGAGGTTGGAATACGTTCCCGCCAAGCAGTTCTGACAAGTCGTAGCGGTGCTCTGCGCTGTTGCAGAAGAGTACGTGCCAGCAGAACAGTTTTTGCACGTCGTTTGTCCAAGTAAATCGTTATACTTTCCTGACTGGCATGCTACGCAAACGTTAATCGTGTTTCTGTAATATGCAGTGTTACAACTGACAGCAACAGTACAAGGTCCACCGGCGGGCCCACCGTATCCAACATTGCACGTGCATGCGCTGCTGCCTGCTGGCGACGTGCTATACGCCGGACACGCTGAGCAGCTCCATGTTGTCGCCGAATATTTGCCCGCTAAGCAGTTCTCACAAGCAACGTTCCCAGAGTCACTCTTGTACTTGCCGGCCTGGCATGCTTGGCAGACCAATGGATCTGTACCAACCATCTCGTATCCAAATATGCACATGCACGCAGTGACAGAGGTTCTGTCTGAGCTTGTCGTGGTCATTCCAGGACAGGTTTGACAAGTTCCAGCGGTGCTGGCTCCTGTCGCAGCAGAGTACTTGCCCTGAATGCAGCTCTGACAGGTAGAAGAGGTGCTCCCTCCAGTCGCTGTAGAGTACTTGCCCGCAGGACACAGGGTGCAAGCGGCGCTCCCGGACACTGCTTTGTAAGTGCCAGGAACGCAATTGGTGCACGATCCTGCAGGTCCTGTTTTCCCTACTCCACAATCAACAGGAGTACAAGGTCCGCCAGGTGGTCCTGAATAGCCGCTGTTGCACGTGCACTGCGTCACTCCTGTGCTGCCTGAGGGTGACGTGCTCCCTGCAGGACATAGATTGCAGGTTCCAGCACTAGAGTCCCAGTATTGCGGCGCAGGGCAAATGCAGAATGTAGGTCCATAATAGCCTTCCCCCCCGCCAGTGGTCAGCGGGTCTACTAAGACACCCTGTGGGTTCATTGAAAGTGAGGTAGACCCTGGCGGGCAGTCTGTGCAGACTGTGCCAATTGCATTTGTGTGCGGATATGTGCCACCGGAATTTGTGTACTTGCCGTTTGCACACTTTGTACACGCATGTCCCGGGTGAGAGGCAGTAGAGTACGCTCCTGCGATTATGCAAGCAGAAGCGCAACTATAACAGCATTTTAGGCAACCGTTGCACTGTTTGTAGTTGGGGGAGCCATACGGTACGCAAGGGTTGGGACCGTATGGTTCATCAGTAGTCAGATAACCGTTATCGTTACACGTATCATGGTATGCTTCTCCTGGCCCATATACCTCACATCCTCCTTCTCCTGCTCCTTGCCAATCGGGATCGTCTACACAGGGGAGGTTCATAATATAACCAGCAGGACATTGGGAGTCCACCACCAAAATCAACGAAAGAAACAGTATGCCGACATGCCAGCATCTCTGTGCTCTTCCTTGTTTAGCCATGGTATGTCACGGGTTGTGATATATGCATAATTGCCAGAACGATAATTGACAAGACGTCGTTGTGTGAGTGTGTGTGTGTTTTCTTGTGTTTAGGGTTTAGGGTTTAGGATTGAGGGTTTAGGATTGAGGGTTTAAGATTAGGGATTTACCCGGTTGCGCCGGCGGCGCACTGACAGGTAGTAGAGGTACTTGCTCCTGTCCCAGCCGAGTACTTGCCCGAAGGACACAGGGTGCAGGCAGGACTGCCTGCCGTCTCCGAGTACGTGCTAGAAGAGCAGCTAAGGCACGTAGCAGCGGTGCTCGCTCCTGTCGCAGCCGAGTACTTGCCCGCCAAGCAGTCGTCGCAGAGCGCGCTCCCCGACACCGTCTTGTACTTGCCGGGAACGCATTGAGTGCAGCTCCCCGCGGGGCCCGTCGAGCCGGCGGCGCAAGCTAGTGCTATGCATTCGAACGGATTGGTGCCGACTTTCTCGTATCCCGACTTGCACGTGCAGCTGGAAAAGCTTGTGCTGCCAATAGGAGACGTGGTGTGTACTTGTGTGCTGTGTGTTGTACAATTTTGGCACACTGTCGCTCCCGTTGTGCCAATGTATGTGCCTGCAGGACAAGAAGAGCAGATTGCCCCCGCACAAGGATGTAATTGTATATTATTTACATAATTTTTAAATTTGCCAGCAACACACGCCACACAGCCGGTTCCTGGATAGTCTGCTGGTGCGTCTTTATGTTTGATACATGCATCATACCCGGCCTTGCATTGGCAATGTCCTGCGCCCATGGCAGGAACACCTGCAACAGTATCTGAATTTGCGTAGGAGTTTGTACATGACTGGCAAGATTCTGACTCAGTTACGCCGTTAGTTTTAGCGTGTTTTCCTTGCGGACACATTGTGCATGGTCCGAAATTTGGTCCATAGTATCCGTAATTGCAGTAGCAACTGGAAGTAAACCCTAAACTGATGGCAAAAGAGCTGCTGCATTCGACACACCAGTTGTTAATCCAAACACCAGGTGTAGTGGAAGTGCCTGGTTTGCAGTAACATAATTTGGGGTTTGACGCGTGTATGGAATATCCTGGACAGTGGTTACCACACTGAGTGACTGCTGTGCTGCCACTCGGAGAGGTAGTGTTTTGAGGACAGTCCTGACAGGTAGTAGATGTGGTCGCTCCTGTCGCAGCCGAGTACTTGCCCGAAGGACACAGGGAGCAGGCAAAACTGCCTTGCATTGCTGAATAGGTGCCTGCAGAGCAGCTCAGGCACACAGAAGAACCTGCTGTAGCGTATGTGCCCGCCAAGCACTCGTCGCAGGGAGAGCTCCCCGACACTGCCTTGTACTTGCCTCCAATGCATTGAGTGCAGCTGCCGTCAGGCCCAGTCTTGCCTGCCGGGCAAGCAAGTGCTTCGCACACTAACGGGGTGGTGCTTACTTGGACAAAATCAGGTTTGCACGTGCAGCTTGTAATGCTTGTACTGCCAATGGGAGACGTGCTCCCTGAAGGACACATTGTGCACGTCGTGCTGCGTGCGAGGTTGGAATACGTTCCAGCAGCGCAAATCGAGCAAAAGCCGAGAAGATGATGATCTTGGGGCTTGATTTTCTCAGAAAATTTGCCAGGTGTACATTCTGAGCACTCTTGTCCCCATGGAACAGAGCCGAATCCGTCGCTGCAAAAACAATCTGGAAGACCATTTGCCATGATGCGTGCCCCTGCAAGCGACCACATGCCATGAGGACAATTTTGGCAGGTTTCACTTGTCGGGTATTGGTCTCTTTTGTACTTACCAGCTGGACATATATAACACGGAAGTGTCGTGAATCTGTCGTTAACATAACCAGGAGCACAATTTTTACATTGCCAAATAACGATTTCGTGCCAATTTACTTTAGTTAAATATCTTTCCTGTCCGTAGCAACACGAGCAACTCTCATGCTCATAAATTGGTGTCCATGCGTTAGAACACTTCTGTGTCGCGTCTGTGACCCACGATTCTGGGCACTGACTTCTTGTGGGTACTATGTACAATAATAAGATAAACAGCATGTAGATAAGTGCACCATGCATCAGCATGTGCAAGTGGTTGTAATATACGGATAATGGACAAGTCGTTGTTCTTGGGTGTGTGTTCTTGTGGGGTGGAGTGTGGAAAGAGTGTGGCAAGAGTGTGGCAAGAGTGTGGCAAGAGTGTGGAAAGAGTGTGGAAAGAGTGTGGAAACGAGTATATAAAGCGGGCTGGGCATGTCTGCGGCGTGCACTGTGTGGTTCTACAGCCCAGCGAAGGACCGGGTGACGGGGCTGAACGTGGTGAACAAGATCGTGGCGGGCCTCGACCCACCGTTTTGCCACGTGGAGCTGCAGTTCCCGAGCGGAGAGGCGTGCTCGATCGTGATGCAGGGGGCAGTGACGCTGCGTCAGAGGACGTTTGACGGGGACTTTTACACGGGTGTGCTTGTGCGCGCTCCTGATGCGGCGGTGAGAAAGGCGCTGGAGCTGGCGCAGGCGCACGTGGCTGCGGACACGCGCTTCGGGGTGCTGGGAGGGCGCACCTTCTGCACCAAGCTCGTTCTGGACCTGCTCTGTCACAGCGGGATGCTCGGGGAGAGTGCCCCTGCGCGTTCGCTTGTGGAGACGCCGAGCGCCCTGTTCCGCATGCTACAGAAGATCGTACAGCAGAAAACGTTTGTCTCGCAGCCTGTGGCAGCAATCAGCTTCGCGGACAGGAGTTTTGCGACTAAAACTGTTGACCCACGGAGGTCCGCAGTGGCGTTCCGCTCTTCGCCTGACAAGGTAAATGCGAATTCCAAAAGCCAAAAAGACAATGTGCCTGAAGACATGCGGCTGCTGCTGTCCGCATGAGACCCGACCCCCCCGACACGCGTCGATGCCCTTGGAGCTCTGCACTGCCTCAACCGCCGAAGGCCGACTGCGACCCGCCGAAGGCCGACTGCGACCCGCCGAAGGCCGACTGCGACCCTCCTGACTGCGACCCTGTGCCTGAAGACACCATCCCAACAGGCAAGTACAGCGGACAGACAGTCGACGATATCTGGCAAGTCGACCAGCAGTACGTGTGGTTCCTGAGCCAGCGCAGCCTCAATCACGTGCAGTGCCTGCGCTACAAGGACTTCTTCGACTCGTGTCCTGCTGTAGTCCAGCGAGCTAAAGAGCTCACAGAGGGCCTCAGCATGCCCGAGGTGCGCCAGGAGCAGACGTCCAGTAGCACTTTCAAGCCAGGTGGCTGGCGAGGATGGTAATTCATTTACCAAATAAGCCCGAAGGCTGCGACCCGCCGCGCGCCGACTGCGACACCCCCGACTGCGACCCTCTGCCTGAAGACATGATCCCAACACAAACTAATTTCGTATAAACCAGTTTATTACAAACGTAAAGGGGAGCAAGAGATGCATTGACTGATAAAGTAAGGGTTGTCGCCGATGCGCATCTCAAAGGTGATCTGCTTACCTATAGCAGCACCCACATCCCCGGTGTGTTGACTGCGGGCTTCGCGCACAGCTGCTGGCAGAGGCTCACGATCCAGATCCTGTCTGCAAGATGGACATGATTGTGTCCTGTGTTGCCGATTGCATGATTCTGCATGTGTTTCTAAACATCGTTTGTGGAACACATGAAGTATTATGCCTTCTTCTCCGTCATGTCCTGCATGCGCCGACACTAGCTCTTTCAATTCCTGTTCATTGCTGGCAACCGAACTGTCATTTGCATCAAGACCTTGTGCACCAATATTGATTCCATTGTAGCAGATTTTGCATTCCCAGGCGTTTAAAGCTGTTGCAATCTGGCGATCAGATGCCGTCAAAGCTGGCTGCAGTGTGCCGTTCCGTTGGCGACCTGTTGCAGTTTGCCAACCCTCAGTTCGGTCAACAAGATGCGAAATGTCAAAGTCACCTTGGTTAAAGGTGTCGTACTTCTGAACCTCAAGGTTGCTTGCCCATTGAGCATCTTGTTGAAGGCGCTCGCGCTCGGCCTGTCGAGCGCGTGCTTCGAACCACTGAGCTTCTCTCTGCCTCCGCTGTGTTATCAGCCGTTGCTCCTCCTCTTCAATGCTGGTGAGATCCTGTTGTCTTCTTCCTAGGAGATGCGTGCGCCTCTCCTCGTCTTGTGTGCTTCCTAGCTCATAGCCGAACACATTCAAGAAGATTGTTCTTGTAATCTCACACATTTCATCACCGAAGATTTTCATCTGGTGCAATGTGAAAGTAGAATCATCATTCAAGGCTTCGTGTTGCCAGTATGCGGCGTCTTGGGTGTTATAATTTTCAAAACATAGGTCCATTTCCTGAGAACACCGTGTACACAACGTCAAGTTAAGAAAAATAATGTCATCGTACTCGTCCTCCCAGTAGTGGCCCGCTGGCCCGTCGCTGGCCGCAGCTCCACCTCTCGGGAATTTTTGTGCAAACATTTTGCAATTCATGTGCTCTACTATTCCGTTGCCGGGATCTCGGTCTCTTCGCCCTGATCTCTCCCCAATACCATCTGTATAAAGCCTGCATTTGACGCATATATTTGTATGGGTCATCTGACAAACAATCTGATCATGTTGGTTCATGTATTCGAGGTGTCTGATGCTATTTAACTCCCGTTGCTGCTCGTCTGTGAGAGATGCATGGATCCTCCTTTCATGTAATGACATATCTTCATGGTACCGCGTGGGGTGAACAATGCTCTCTTCAGGGTGGGGACCACCATGATAATTGCAATGCAGGTAACACACGAAATTATTGTGGTCACTGTCGACGGGATCGCTCCACCCCAATTCTCGCGACGCAAGCATGTCTCTATTCTGCTCCACGGTGAGAACATCGTATGCAATAAACCCACCACGCGACAAAAATGGATTGTACACGTCTGCCGGGAAATAATCCTCGGAATTATTCCTGATGTTTGGTAGGGAAGACTGATTCTCTCTTTGGAACTGATCGGGCAACAGAGCGTCTGTCAGGTCTGCACTGATGTATGATTCGTCAACACCGTTATGAAAACTTCTGTCGACAGTAACGGAATGGTCAAACACCTCCGGAAGCCAGCCCATATGGCCAACATTCATACTATTTGAATGTTATATATTGCGACGGACTAAAGAAACGAACGGTTCATTTACCAAATAAGCCCGAAGACAGAGCCGCACGACTCGAGCGCTTCTTCCAACGCACAAGGGACGGCTACAAACTCAAATACGTTCTGTACTACGTGGAGCTATCGAAGCCAACTTGAAACTGTATGTATATTGGTTTGATTTGAGTTTATTAAACACTCTTCACAACTAATTGGGGGTTTTAGGCGCCATGAGCTGCTTAGGGCGCGTGACAGGCGGCGGGTTGTCGTGCACCGTGTACTGCTGGGTCGTAGCCGGCGGGGTGACGGGGCGCGGGGGCTCGGTGATCTCCTGAGGCTGCGCCTGCTGCATGGTCGGCTGCTGCTGCATTGTAACCGGGTATTTATATTTCTTTTATACTCGTTTCCCCACTAAGGTGAGAATAAAAGACAATGTGCCTGAAGACATGCTGCTGCTACTGCGAGCATGACGAGTTGCAAGGGAAACGTTATGGAGGTAGTGCTCAAGTGTATTGAGCTCTGCGACCAGAGCAAAAACACAATACAGAACATGGGAGGAGACTCGGAGAAAATACGGGAATGCGCCGTTGAGCATTTTAATGACATGGAGATGCATCTTTGTCAAATGTGTGCGATGTTCCTTGGAGCGCCCATGTCCGGGCGGCTGTTTACACCACTGCCGCACGAGAACCTAAACGAGGAGCAGCTACAGCAGAGCCTTGAAGCTCAGATGCGCTGATGCTATAGTAGTAATGCTAAACTACTTGAAGGCAAAACGGTACAGGCCTTGTGCATGAAGTGGAAAACCAGCAACAAGAACGCTAAGAAAAAAAATGTCAGGAATGTATCATGTGCGGAAAATTTTTTTTTCGAACAAGATTATATTATGGCACCTAGTACACAAGATAATGAAGCTCAGGTGCACAATCTTGTGGGGACATGCAAGGTTTCGAGCAATATGTCATCTCTTAACTTAGAAGCGGTAAGCAATTTGCTCCCGAATGCTGTATTCGAGAAACAAAAATTTGCGGCTATTACGATTCGCCTGGGAAAACCAACTTGTACAGTTTTGCTCTTTACCTCTGGAAAAATGGTACTGACTGGTTGTAAATCACTGCTTGACTGCATACTTGCAAGTAAAATTGTTTCCAATATGTTGACACAAGGATTTCCTGGTAACATTTTCACACTTGAAGACATCAAGATACAAAACATAGTAGGAAACGCACTTGTAAAAATGCAGAAGAATGAATCACTTGATCTTCCTCGATTTTACAGCGATTTTAACATCTTTTGCACTTACCAACCAAATATGTTTCCTGGCTTAATATACAGACCTACCTCACTGCCCATTGTTTTGCTCTTATTCTTTTCTGGTAAGGTTGTGATAACAGGTGCGAAAAACATGCAAGACGTTTATCATGGTTGGAAATCAATACTAGTTACATTGCAACAGTATATTTGTAAAACCCACTTATAATTCTCAACATTGTATTTGAAGGCAACGAAACAAAGAGCAAAGCATGTCTGCACAGAGCGACATACCACAAGCAAAAAGACCGAAAAAAGGATGCAATATGAAAGTAGCATCATCACTGAAATATAATCTTCGACAAGCCAATATTCTTGATGATGACATAGGAAATATAGATGAAAAACTGACACACCGCTTGTCGGCCAATGTCATTTCTTATCTGCAACTCTGTGTTTTGAAAGTGTCACACAATGCGTCTGTCCATCAACAAAATCAATTAGACACGCATCAGAAGAGAAACGAATATGCGGAAGCTGTCAGTGATTACGTTTCTAGTATGAACAGTTCTACCATACATTAGGGAGCGAGATCGAATAAAAATATAGAAAATTTCGAGATCGAATAAAAATATAGAAAATGCCTGATGTTTGACGTTGACAGAGAGGCCGTACATGCAACAAGAGAATAACTGTTGCGATCAGAAACATGATCCAGATGATGAGAAACAAGATCTGATTAAACCTATGAGAAAAGCATATTGTAGCAATGCTGTATTGCGACATCTTAATAAGTTAATGATGGATGCTCGCTTTGACAACGAAGAAAAAAAAGATTTGCTTGGAATGTTTTCTTCAGACAGGAAGGAATTTCATAAACTTTCAGACAGTCGCACAGTGTCCTGCAGTTTCTGGGGCTTTGTAAGAAGTGAAACAATGAAAATGCAACTGATAAAGTTTTTGAATTCTGCTTTGCATGTGAAGATGTATTTGATTGGAGAAACCAGAAAAAATTTCATTGAAGGAATAATGATCGTTAGACCAAACAAACTGTGTATAACACGCGATTGTTTTGAAGAGTGGTTGGACATTCTTTTTTCCAAACTCAAAATGTCTGCAGGGATAAATATTTTTACAGAATACCTTGGCGATCAAATGCTCACATCGATGGAAAGAGTACGCAACTCAAAGTCAATTTGTTCAAATATAACCGCCAGTGACAACACAGACTTTCTGAATCTGTTTCTAGCCAAGACCAAGCTAAAAAAAGATCAAGAATATGTATTGACGGTGACGGGAATTTCGTTCACAGCAGAAGAATTTGTCAATGTCTTTCATATGGCAGGTGGCAGTTTCGGGCGTCAACGGCGGTCAGAAAGCCCAAGGGATGTTACAATAAGAAATGGTTTGGTCCGCCCTATACCATTATCCACAAGATTAGGCCTTTCAGAAAGACCTCTTCTCAATGATCTTTCTGGAAGATCTCCAGGAGGCCTGGATGAATTTGGCCTACCAATTCCTCCACCAAGCGAAATATTAGCAGGTCGCGAGCACGTGTTGCGGGCACAAGTCTTTGCCTCGCATAGGGCATCAGCACGGCGCGATATCATGCATTTACGGCAAGATGCAATGCACTCTGACGCAGAGCATAACTACACGATACTGATGCGGCACACAAGTTGACAAGTTCAACCTGATTGGCCACAAAAGTGAAAATTCAAAAACTCACATAAAAAAAAATAGCTAAGGGGGGGGGGTGTCTTCCCAATTACCCCCCAGTGAAATTTATTTAATAAAGAATATTCCTAAAAGATTTTATTCCGAAAACCATATTTATAGTCTACGCCTCCTCCTATTAATAAGGTTTTCGGAATAAAATCTTTTAG
>Ga0208226_1000425_pt1 | contig 10978 bp, 20 predicted proteins | sample LakMenE18May11ns_FD_150713 | JGI IMG/M metagenome (GOLD analysis project Ga0208226, IMG submission 150713) | Freshwater microbial communities from Lake Mendota, WI - 18MAY2011 deep hole epilimnion ns (SPAdes) | ecosystem: Environmental > Aquatic > Freshwater > Lake > Epilimnion/Euphotic zone ... | reverse complement strand
TTTTCCAACTGCCATTACTTTTTAGGCGTTTTTGGTTGTGGCTTCTTTGCCTCATTAGCAAAGAAAAAGAAATCCCACAAATTTAGTAAATTAATTTGATAATTCGCGGGTAAATATTTTAATACGGTAATCTTTAATCTTTCTCGGCTTGCAATTCCATCCCTAATGTCTGTAACGAAAGAATATCCCGTTGAATCTGCTCGACTTTTTCCACTATCGCCAAATACGTCAGGGAAGTGTCGCCTGACTTCGCTAAAAACGGCACTAATTTCTTTATTGGCATTGACAAAAAAAAACTATCGCCCGCGTTTTCTTTCCAGTTCTTAATCTTTTTTTCGTTAGCCTTAAAGTCATAACGTGTCAATGGCTCACTTTTATCCACAAATGCAACCGAAGCAACCTTATATATTATATCCTTGCTTATAATGAAGTTACAACGCTCCTCAAATCGCATTTGCAGTTTGATTATTTCGTTGAGGTTAATTTTCTTTGGATCACTTAACAACTTGCTCATTGCTGCGTTGTAATTCTTAATGTAATCGTTTGTGACTCCGTTTTGCATTTCTTGGTAGAATGTTAACGCTTCTAACCCACGCTCATAAGGTAGGTTGTTTTTATCGACAAACTCAAAGTAGTCCACGCCTCCACACTTAAACGCGAATTCAAGCGGGAATTCAGATTTATAAGTTGGTGGTAAGTTCTTGAATAGGTTTCGGAAGTTCATTGTTGTGAGTGTATTGTTTAGTTCTTAGATTAATTATTACTTTATTGTCTGTTTTGTTATACGTGCGCTTCTTTGCACTGCCTCCACATCCGCACGTTTGACCAGTGTAAGTGTAGCCAAGTGATAGTAGAAACTTATGTGCATCTTCAATCTCCATGATAATACATTTTAGATGTTAACGCGTTAAGGCCACATAGTATAAGTAAGTAAGGTAACAAGTGTAAGTCGGTTACAAAATATAACCAACCCATTAAACCCCAAACCGATGCCATACAAGGCGGGCAATCGAATAGCGGTTTGCTCCAATAGTCGCCAACATAAAGGCGAATATAGTTTGCTGCTTGCTCGAATAACATACCCTCACGCGTTAGGCAATGAACACCTAAACACGCTAAGCTATTCAGGACAAGGACAAGGGATAATGGCAGTTGTATCATCTTCAGTTATGTTTATGAAGTTAAGGGTAATCGATGAATAAGTTGTCCCACAAATATCAAAGGTTGTGACATCGCAGCCATTTAGAATCTCAACCTTTACGATGCCAGTGCCGATGTTCCAGAATCCGTTGTTGTTCATTTCAATGACTGCATCGTATAGGCCGCTTGTTACATCTTTTTTTAATACCCATCCATTTAAATAGGTAAACTTAATAACGTAGTTAGTATCGTTTGTGAATGTCGGTGAACTAAATTCTAATACCTCAGCGCAGCCGCTAATGTCTTGGGTGTAGCTTGTTAGGCAATTAAGTATGCTCATGTTTTATTTTTTATATTGTGCCATACGTGTCCACCATATGATGACCGCAATGGCTATGTTTAGTAAGTCAATCATTTTTTTATTCCGTAAAAATACAAATCTTGTGGGAAGTCTATACGTGTTTTAAATTTATAATTAGAAAATATCTCATCACAATTTAACACACTTCTAATATCTGCCTCACTTAAGTTGCGATAGTAGTCATTAGTAAACGGTGAATCCTTTGGCGATGTGCGCTTTGTGCCATGCTCGGGTCTTCCTGGCGCCGCACAACTAAATAAAAACAAACCGCCATCTTTTAGTAAGTTGTTAATCACATTTTTTAACGTTTGTTGCCAATGCTCATCATGCTCAAAGCACTCAGTTGAAATCACAACATCGAATAAATCATCAGACTTAAACAAGTGACCACTACAAACTACATCAACATTCTTGCCCTCGCCGATATCGATACCAGTGTAGTTGCATTGCTCAAATAGGTAACGGTTGTTGCCATTAATGTCAAGTGAGCCGATGTCTAACACGCTTGTTCCGACAAAAAATTCATCGTGCGCGTATTTTACAAGCTCACACCATTCTCTTTGTTCTCTGTGTGCCATTACTTTTTATATTTAGTTAAGAAAGTTTGATTGTCATTCAACTGAATCATTCCAAATTCAGGCAGTTGTGTAGTTGTGCTAATCTCGGATTGAATACTTAAGCCATGCAACTCGTAAGGTGTTGAATTTTGTGCTAACCAGTCATCCCCATTTGCAATCAATAAGTCTTCGGGTATAGCAACATACTTAGATTTATGCATCAACATCATACATCCCCATCCGTATGGGCGTTGCTTCATTGATTTCAAATGTATGTTAGCATCCTTTTTTAATTGATAGTTTTCAAATGCCATACCGATAACACCAACGTGCTGCAATGAATCATCGAATATCGATAAGAATGCAGGATTAAAGTTAATGTCATCGTTGCATATTAAGATGTTATCATACTTAGCGCGCTCAACTCCGTAATTCCACGCGGGATTTACGTAAATATTTTCAGCCATTAAGTGTATGTCATACTTAGCGTTAAGCGGCAACGGTCTATATTCGGTTGTGTCGTTGTCAATTATGATTACCTCGCCAACGGATTCGCAGTTGCATAGGTCTTCAACAAGCTTAATAATGCGTGGACTTCTCCACATAGTTGGAATGATTACGCTAAACATTTGACAAATATATGAAATTTTTTAGATAAGTGTTACATGCATAACGAAATGTGTCTAATGCATCCGCTTGCTGAGTCGGATCGTTTCGGTCTGTTTTCTTTATTGTCCCATCGGGCAACACCGCAACGTTTTCCAAATCAAATTGTAAGCCCTTAGTAAACTGTGGGTCAAGTTCTACATTGCCACGCGCAAGAAGTGAGTTAACTAACATTCGGTTGTCTTCTAACGATGGGTTAACGCTTGGCACTAACATTTGATTGTTGCTAAGGTTAAACTTCTGGCGAATAACAACATAATAGTTGAGGTTATCCTGCACTAATGCACTCGATGACTTGCCACTTGCATCGCCAGTTACTTGGTAAAGTGCATTGCCATACTTAGACTTAATCACATCACAAAGTTGATAGATGTCGCTATTGGCTAACTTAATCGTTTCTTTAACGCGTATCGTTGATGGCGGCATTACTTGCAACACTGAACAACATATAGGATTTCGGTTAAAGTCAAAGCTAAGTATGATGGGCAGTTGTTTGTTAAGTTCAACGGGCTTAAGGTGTTTAGTCGAATCGTAAGCGTATGCCCATCGGTTGCCATCCATATCGAAGTTGGTCCAATCGCCACCGATAAACTGCCGCTTATAACGCTCATCCATACGTGACCATACCTTGCGTTGCTCCTCGGTTACGAAAGCATTGTCATCGGGCAAGGCTAACTGATAGTAAAACTCTGGCCCTAACTCGCCTTTTAAGTAAGGAATATGAATCTCATCCTTAATCCACGTTTGCGTTGGGTTAAATGTTGCAAGTATCAAAGGTGTGGGCATCTTATCAATGTACCAGGAGCCAACGCGTGAGCTGCCGATATTCCATAACTTCTTACTCAACTCTTCAATCTGCTCAAAGTATATTCCGTTTGTTTCAAGTCCTAAGAAAGCATTTAACTCGGGGTCATGGCTAATATTTTCAGCCATAAAGAATATCTTTGATTTGGTCTTAGTATTTTCTAAGAAGTAGTTTGACTTATCGCGTGACCACCTAAAGTGTGTTGAGCCATCGATAATCTTTTCAAATGTCGGTATAATTGTCTTTACTAACTTAGGAAAGTCGGAACGTATAACGTGCCACTTACTGCCTGGATACATCGATGCCAAACGTAAACAGATCGTGGCACAAATAAAAGACTTGCCACCACGAATTGCGCCGCCATAAAGCAAGTTGCGCTTCTCTGTCGCGCCTTGAGCAGCCGCCATCGCTTGTATGTAAAAGTCATATTGCTTTGGGTTGGCTTGTAAATCGACATTCATTAAATTTCAATCTTAGTTCCATCAGGCATCGTAACCGTTGATGGTGGTCGCGTGTCGGTGATGGTCGTTTCGGTTTTAGTTATTTGCTCCTCTATTCCGTTATTCAATGTGTCAATGGCCTTAGCATTGCCCATCTTTGCGTTGTTAAATAAACTATCGACATACTCCTCAAGGTTGTTTGAGCCCGTTAACTTTTCGATAATCTTTTGAGTTAGTAACCTTTCCGCGCGCCTTGCCTCCCATCCTTTGCTCTTTGCTTCGGGTGTCGGTTGGTTATCTTTAGTAAATGATACGCCAGTCTCGAGTCCGTTCATTCTTACTCGAGGTTTTTTCGGTGTTTTGTCATCGGCTTTCATAGCACAAAGATAAGTATTATTTTAATAAGTTAATCAATTCAGTTTGCATCTGCTCAAACGATGTAGCTACTATGTAATTACCTCCATCGGCTTCAATTGCTGCTTTGCGTTTAAGTTGTGCTTCTCCCATTCGGTCACTGGGGCTTTTAATTTCGATGGCAAATAGTTTTCCTTTAAGAATACATTGAATATCCTCCATTCCTTTGTTAAGACCTGCAATGTAACCTATCCCTTTTCGATATCTGCCCTCACTACTTATTCGCCTTGCACTATTGCAACTGTGTACTGCTTTAAGATATGCAATAATCAAATCGGTAAACTTATTGGTGTTAAAAGCATCTTTGGTTTCTTTTGGCTGGACAACATTGTTCACTGGTAAATCCAAATGGTTTGTCGTGAGCTCCGCTTTTCGCTTCTTAACAACTTTCTTTTTGTTAAGGTTAAATCGTTCAATCGGTAATGTTTGCCAAAACGCTTGATTCATGTTAGATCGTTTAAATTGGTTGTGATAATAAAGTTCGAATTCGGGGATTGTGTAAATTTTCATATTATTTATAATTTATAGAAAACTCAATTTTTTTCTAAGTCTTTTCTAATAACTTTTCTAAGTCTTTTCTAAGCTATAACCCTTACTACTACTATATTTTATATATATATAGAAAAAAGAAAGAGGTAAATGGCTAAAACTATTCCTATTATTATTTTTGATAATATTTTTTGTAGTAATTTGCCAAATGCCTTTTCTATTTCTATTTTTTTCTAAATAATTAGTAATCAATAGTTTAATATAGAAAAGACTTTTAGAAAATACTTTACTATTAAAATGGTTGTTTATTTTCATAATCGCTATAAGATTCATATTCAACTGATTGGTTATTTTCCCTCACAAATAGAAATGGAGTGCCTTTCTTTTTTTCAAGGTAATTATTGCTATTAAATGGAAAATAATACTTATTCGGTTGCGGTGTCATTTTCATTTCATTTTTAAGGACTTTAAGAATGTAAGACATCTTTTCTCTTTCTTTATCAAACCACCTTTCTTTAATATCTTTTGCAGTTGCTTCAAACTCATTACAATCATTATTATCAAAAAAGTATTCAATGTATATTTCAAGTTCTTTTCTTAATCCGTTTTTACTTTCTTTTTTGATAAGTTCCAGCGATTCTGTTTGTATTTCCTCCTGCGTGAATACCATACGCGAATTTGAAAAGTCAATTTCAGGCAGTTGTTCTAAATATTTAAGGAATTTAGGAATCTCGTTAAACAAATCGTTTTCTATGTTGGTGTTCTTTTTGCCAACGATTGGGTTTATTTTCCTAATCCAAAATCGAATTTCTTCGTCATCTATTCGCATAAAATCGGTTTCCTTATTTGTGCAAACTATAATTTTACCAAAGAATGGCACACTATAATGTTGCACAAATTTTTGTGATACTGAAATAGTTTTTGCAGTTGCTAACGATTTAAGTTTTTCAACAACGTGTTGCTTTTCAATTACCGTTTCATCTATCATAATTATATTCTTTGTGGCATAGGCATCATTAAAACTACTCATTAAGTCACTTGGATTAATAAGTGTTGAATTTTCGCCAAATAGCATCTGAATATAATTCAAGAAAGTAGTTTTTCCTGTTTCCCTTTCAGTTGAAACTAAAGAAAGCACTGGTAATATTTGACAAGGATGCTCATAAAGTAACTTCATGTACTTCAAACCTAACTCTAATTGCTCGCCAAAGATGTGACTTAATAAACCAAGTGTTACACTAATGTCATCGGTGTAAACCGTATCACTAAATTTAGTATGTGGAAATTTGGCATATAAATTATAACAATTGTTTTTAGATGGAATAAAAGTCACATTATTAGGAATAATTGTGAAGTCATCAAACTTATAAATTTTGCAAAGTATATTTTTCGTATGATCCTCTTTTATTTCATCTTTTTTCCATGACTTTAAAATAACATTAGTTCCTGAATAGCGGTCATCTTTTTTAATTACTTTAAAATAATCAGAGCCAACGCGAATATAAGGTATTTCGTTTTGCATTATATTATAAGAAACGTGACTCATAGCTTGAAAGTAATCGCCTTTAAATTTAACCGTTGTCAACAATATAAATTTACTAAAGCTTTGTCCAGTTGCTAAATCAAATGGGTTTGACTTTTTAATGTCAATCTTTCCGTTTTTATTTAAAATAAAATTAGGGCTTTTAGACAAATCACTTGCATCACTTACGGGGTAAGTTGCTTCAGTATCTGAAAACGAAATACATTTTTTATCGCCCTCAAATATTTGCTGCATCGTTCCAAATTCGTTAAACCAATCTATTGGATTGTAGATTGAATTCTTTTCGGGTTTTTTAAATTTGTTCATTTTCATCAATTTGTTTTATCATTTCTTGAGCAAATTCTCTTGCAGCAAAACATATAATTTCTATGTCAAGTTCTTCAAAATCTTTATAACTTTCTTCCATTTTTGCAATAAAACTTTGCATTGCTAAACCTGCAAAGTAATCAAATCTTTCTTGTTTTGTTTTTTTGTTTTTCATAATTTTAAAAATAAAAAAGCCCTAGTGATTAAGTTTGCTTACGAAGCAAGTAAGGGATTGACTCCTTACACTTAATCATTAGGACTTCTAATGTTTTAATGTCAATCTATGTTACTTCGGTTCGTGACTCCGATAGTGCAAATGTACTTTATAATTATTTATTTTGCAAATAAGTAGGAAAATTTAAACCCTTATCCACCATTTCTTTGGCAGTTTTTTTATAAACATCTGGCTTTTTAGATAAATAGCTTTGCGAATCAATTAAGTTATTGATAAGTGAAATGGCATCATTATAATCAATATAATTCGCGCCAACATACCCACCGAGCAAATAACTGGTAGCACGTAAAATAATATGTCCAGTATCGGTTATGGTATTAATACGTTTAGCAATTATCTTTTCAATAACCGATGTTTTGTCATCAATTATGTATTGTTTAGTCGCAGGCCTTACAATTTCAATGTGTTTTGTTGACCAAGTTTGTGCATCGTTTCTGTGTAGAATGTCGGCATCGTAACTGATAAACATTGGTAGTATGCAGTTCTTTGGTGCTGTATCAAACCCATTATAACAGTTGAGGTGTCGCTCAATGCCTGCATAATAGTGTTTAAATTCATCAACCGAAGTGCAAATAGGTATCTTAACCAGTGCGCGAACACCATGCCTTGAAGCCGATAGCCACGCAGTTATAATGTATTTATATTCGTTAAATAAATATTGTTTAAATTCAACTGCCACATCGCTTTCCAAATGGTCAAAATCCAAAACAAGCAATCCAGTCCAATGTTGAATATTAGAATACTTACGCGGCCCATCAACATAAACACATGGAGTAAACGAGTATAATTTTGACTTCAATGCTTGCTTTTTGGCCATGTCTTTATTTTCTTCAGCAATACGTATCTCCTCAAATACATTGCGGATATCTTTTTTTGGCGTTCTAATCGCATTAATTAGATATTCAAGCGTAACACTACCTAATGGAGTGCTACGTTTGATATCGGCTTCGTAATAGTTGAATGTTATTGGTTGCATAGTTTATCCATCATAAACTCATAATTGGCTATGTGAACATTTGTGTAATCAATACCGTTTGGATGTATCTTATGCTCAAATACTGGTTTATTGTTAATACTAAACTGATAGCCTAATGGTTTCTTTCGCACTTCACCAATGTTGAACACACCAAGAAAACCGTTAAAAGAATGGTGATCATGTAGCTCCTCATGTCTATCGATGTGCAATTCTACTCCATCAATAATTGTTGATTGCTCATTTAAAATAAAATAGCTATAAGATAAAGGTGGGCAAATTAAAACAATAGCTTTAACAAATTCGCCTGGTTTATATTCCCATTCTGCGGTTGTGTATCTTTCGGCTTGTTTAATGTACTTGCCTATTTCCTCGCCTCTTTTTTTGTCGGGTATTTTACATTCAATTGCAAAGTGATATTTGCCATCAATAGTTAAAAGCAAATCAATTCTATTTTTCTTGCACTTGCTTACTACTTCTCTTTGAACTTCAAAATACTTTTTAAATTTTAATTCAAGTTTGTTTACAAATTCTTTTTCTGTTTTCATGTTATTTTTTTTTAGGGTTTAGTTTATTGTACTCGGTTTGATTGTAATTAAAGCCATCGACAACCATTGCTTTTTGGATAGCGTGATAAATTGTTTCGGCCCATGTTGGAAGGATTTTCCCGCTTGGGGATTTTACTAAAAATATTTTCATACTTATAAGAATTAAAAAAGCCCGCTAAACTTTGCATAGGATTCCACTTCTATACTCGGTTAAACGGGCCAATATTATTATGTTTCTATAATGTGGAATCGAAACAACTTGGTAAATATAAGTAATAATTACTTAATCTGCAAATTACGATGTGTTGCTATACTGCAACCAGCAACATCAACACCATCCTTTAATGCTGCTTTAATAGCTGCCTTATCTGCTTGTTCAGTAACTTTGACCACCTTGTATGCAGCAGGCAGTTGGTTTACATCATCAACCTCAACTGTTTCAGATTTGCGAAAGTTAATCTTTACCAATGGTGTCTTTATTTCTTCAATGCTAAATAAATCCATTGCGTGTTTAATGCGGTCTTTAAGGTATTCAGATGCCTTTTCACGTTGCTTCTTTAAGTTCTGCAACCTCTTTATTTCAGCCTCAATGATGTCAACATCAGCATCCATTTGTTTTATTACAAATGAATAGGCAACAGATTTGTTTTGCAACTGTTCTTCAGTAATTGCAAGTGCTTCCTCAAGAGAGGGGGTTAACTCACCCCCATTCTCTATAAGTTCTTCTGCTAATTGATTATAGCTTTGTTCGATTTGAAAGATTGTAGTTTTCATTATGCTTCAGTTTTAGATGTTAATGAAATAGTTGTTAATTTAGCTTTCATATCATCCTTTGCAGCCAACACTCTTAAGTCAAGTTTAATGTCTTTAGGAACTGCTTTCCAAATAGCTTGTAATTCATTTAAACTAACACACACTTGAATATCATTGATAATCTCATCAATTGTTGTGTCAACTTCAATGTGGGTAGCATCTTCAGTAGTTACCACTTGCATTTCCTCTGGCACATACACTGGTCCACTAAAGATGTCCGGACAATACCACTTCACACCATTACTAATAGCCCTTGCGAATAACATATTCTTTGGAAATTTGTCAATATTCTTGGTTAGTGCTTTTTTCGCATCTTCAATGGTAAATGTGCTATTACCTATCTTTGTGTTACCTTGATAAAAGTCAATGCTGCAAACCTTTTCTGATGCCTCAACAACACGATAGTCATACTTGCCACTCCCTTTAAGTCTTGATGCAATAAGACCTGCTCCGATTGTCGGCTTTCCTTGAATAATGTGGATACCAGTCATAGCAGCGAAAGGAGGAATTCCAATTTCTTGCCCTGCTTGTATTTTTACTATTGCTTGGGCTGCTGATTTTGTGTCTGAAAACATTCCACTTTCTGCGAATGCTTTGGCCAAGTTCATAAGTTCTGAAATTGGCAATTGTTGTACGATTGAAACTTGTGTGTTCATTGTTATTTGTTTTTAAGGGTTATTAAAATGGTACTTCTTGATTATTACTTGGTGCTGCTGCCTCCGTAAATGGATTACTATCAATCTTCCAACAAGCAATAGTGTTGAACACCTTTACTTCACCTTGCGGTGATGTCCATTCTCGCCCTCTGATGTTGATGTGCGCTTCAATGTCCTGACCAACTGAAAGCGAATCTGCAAGTGAGCAGGATTTCTGTTGCAGTTCAATTGATACGATTTGCGGATACTGGTCATTTGTGGTTAAGATAAGTTCCCTCTTTGAGAATTTTCCATCACTAACTGATACTGTTGCGCCAATGCGCTTAATTGTGCCTTTGATTGTCATTTTGTTTGTTTATTTGTTTTTGTGTAAAAAATCGGTTAATACCATTGAAAGAAATGAGGTGTGCGGGATGTAATCGTTAAATTGTAAGTTAATTTCGTGCTTGTCGTTACTAACTGCAAGGTCACATAGTTGCATTGTCCAGAATGCATCTTTACGGTCAATAGAAGCGGTTATTTCATTGTCTTTATTCCATACGTAGAATGTTTCGTTGTCGCTTTCGTATTCAATGCGCTCTTTAGAATTTTCGATTTGCCACGTTGTTAGCGTTGATACTTTTGTGATGATGTTGATTGAGTTCATGTTAGTTTGTTTTTATTGGGTTAGTAAATTGGGGGTGTTTAGCCCCCTTTGTTTTGTTAGTTAAATAAAAATCCATTATGTGTATGATGCCAGTTTCCGTTTTTAACAACTGTTCTTATAACACCATTAGGACAAACAATAACACAACTATTTAAATTGTTTTTATTAATGTAAGAAACAATTTTAGAATGTGCTTGATCTAAATTATTAGTTGTAGTTTGCAATTTTGCTCCGTTGTTAAATGTTAATTTGTAAGTGTTCATTTTGTTAGTTTTTAAAATTAGTAATTGTTATTTGTTGATGCAAATGTACACTTAAATTCATTACCTCAAAATAATATTTTCAACTAAAGTGTTAATTTATGTTAAATATGCTTTAAGAAAATC
>Ga0208226_1000423_pt1 | contig 11074 bp, 13 predicted proteins | sample LakMenE18May11ns_FD_150713 | JGI IMG/M metagenome (GOLD analysis project Ga0208226, IMG submission 150713) | Freshwater microbial communities from Lake Mendota, WI - 18MAY2011 deep hole epilimnion ns (SPAdes) | ecosystem: Environmental > Aquatic > Freshwater > Lake > Epilimnion/Euphotic zone ... | reverse complement strand
ATAGATAGAATAAAAAACTATGACCAACTACCAAGAAAATTATAGATAGAATAAAAAACTATGACCAACTACCAAGAAAATTATAGATAGAATAAAAAAACTATGACCAACTACCAAGAAAATTATCTATTACCAACTACCAAGAAAGATAAAAATAATGAGTAAATGGAATGATTTCTGATGGAAAGGAAAATAAAAAATTGATAATGAATGCATCAATAAAAAATAACATGACTAGATTAAACAATAAAAATTATAAAAAAATAAAAATGAAAAGATGAATTGAAAAAGAAAGATATATAAATAAAAAATTATTTTTCGATTTCTATTTCAGTTTCTTCTCCTATTTTTTCTTCTATTTTAATTTTACTTTGTGATTTTTTTGTTATTTTTTTTTTAGTTTCTTTTTCTCCATTTATTTCTCCATTTATTTCTCTATTTATTTCTCCATTTATTTCTCCATTTATTTCTTCGATTTTAATTTGTGATTTCTTTTTTGGTTTTTCAATATTAATTTTTTTCACTTTCTTTTTTTCAACCTTTTCAATTATTTTTTTAACTTTTATTGGTTTTATAATTTTTTCACTTCCTTTCAAATGTGAACTTATACATGTCTGAATTTTTGGATACGTCAAAGGAACTTGTAATGATAATTTACTATCATTTAGAATCTTTTCTTGAATATTTTCTAAAATTCCATAAAAACAATCTATATTATTTTCTGATTTTATTATTTTTAAATGTTTAATAGTTGCAACAAAATTTGAATTATCAAAAAGTTCAGATCCATTATAATATGCAATTTTTTTCAATCCATTATTGGGATTTTTTTCAATTTCAAATGTTAAAAAACTTTCATCATTTGTATCAATATTTATTTCAACATTAACCACTTTAATAATCATTTTTTGATTTTCTTCGTCCCAATTTAAAATTTTTTTTAAAACATCATCAGGAAGAATAGTTTTTTTGTTTGATGTTTTTTGTAATTCATTTGTTTTAATATAATTACAAATAGCTTTTGTTACATCAACACGAGAATGTAATTCTCCGATTTCCCATCCTGCAAACTCACACATTTTTTCTGAAATTTCAACAGGTTTAAGTAATCCACTGTTTTGATTTTTTAACAATGATCCTTTTGTAGATTTTTTTGGTTTTGTTCTTTTTTGCAAAAGTTCTAATTGTTTTGTAATTGGAGCAGAACTTTTTAATGGCAAAAGATTCAAAACACTTTCAAATTGTAAAACTAATGTTTTGACTTCTTCTTCAATGCCACGTCTTTTCATTTTGAATTTGTTTTTTGTTCTTTTAACTCACTATATTTCAATCTTAATGTTTCTTGTTATTTCTCTATTACAATTTTTTTCAAAACAAAAAATGTTTTAAAAAAATTATTCTATTTTTGGTTTTGGGTGATATGTAATTAAAACCATTAAATTTCCAGTAGTTGGTTGTTCTGAAACAATATTTACAAAACTATTAGCAAGAACTAGATTTTTTGAATTACTTCCATCAACTGCAGTTGATGAAAATTCTCTATATCCTCCTTGTTTTTCATTCGCAATATCAGCAGTTGCGTTTTCAATCAATAAATTTAATATATTACCGTTTAATTGACCTAAACCAATATTAAAAGATCCTTTTGTTGAAAATCTAAAACCAAAAAATTCGATTTTATCAATAATTACATTAGCGGGAATAACAACAAGAGAATCATCTGTTGTTATTCTTTGAATAGAAGAATTAGGTTTTTTCAACAAAGAAGCAGAATTATTTACAGTTATTGGGATAAAACATTTTATTACAACCTGTTTTTCAATATCATTTTTTTGAATAACATTTGAAGAACCTGAAAATTGTTTTAAACCTGAAGATATTTTAAAACTTTGCATTTTTTTGATTATTTCAATACTTAAACCTATATAATATTTATTAATTAATATCTTTTTTTCAATAATTTTTAGTAATATTTTTATTGGTTTAAATATCTATCTTCATGTCTATATGTGAACGAGTTAAGGCATGACAACATGTAGATGAAAATGACTATGTTAAAAATTCAACGTGTTCCATTATCAATCCATGAAAAATTAATTCCAAATAGAGAATTTCCAAAAATGCCTGTTCTTTATTTAGAATTAATAGAAAATAAAAGTAAAGTTAAAAGATCTTTGATAAATAAACATTACGATCCTCCTGTTAAAATAGAAAAGCCAAAAATTACTGAAGAATTAAAAAATAATAAAATTAAATCTTCAAAAATTGAAGAGAAAAAATCTGAAATTGAAGAGAAAAAATCTGAAATTGAAGAGAAATCTGAAATTGAAGAGAAATCTGAAATTGAAGAGAAATCTGAAATTGAAGAGAAAAAATCTGAAATTGAAGAGAAATCTGAAATTGAAGATAAATTAAATGAATTATTAGGAATAAACGAAACTTTGAAAAAAGATCCTCCAACATTATCTGAATTACAACTTAACAAACAAGTTAAAATTGAACATGAATTTTCTTTTGCTGAAGAAGATGAAGAAACTCAAAAAGAAAGAAATGCAGTTTACTTCAAATATGAAGTTTTAAGAAGAATGCATCCAAATGTGCACATTCCTGAATTTACCCCATTTTCTGATCCAAAATTGATGAAACAAAAGTATGAAATGTTGACAAAAAAATTGTCATTAAATTCAACTGTTGAAAATTGGAAAAGATATTTAATTATTTCAGTAATGGCTTGTGAAGTTGCTTTGGGAAAATTAAATTTTGATATGGAAGGTTTTGCTCAACAACAAATTACACAAATGAGTACATATGATCAACTTTTAGTAGAAATTGCAGAGAAAAATCAAAAACCAGAAGAATCAAAATGGGGTCCAGAAATTCGACTTTGTATGATGATGTCTTTAAACATTGTGTTGTTTGTTGTAAGTAGAATGATTTTCAAAAAAACAGGACATAATCTTTTAGGAACTATAAATACAACAACAATAAAAGGATTTAGTGAAAATCCATCACCTCAAAATAATATGAAAGAACCATAAATGATATTTTAAAGATATAAAAATGTCTTTGTGTAAAATTTGTTTTATGAATAAAACAGTAAATAATTTTTCAAAACTTTGTTTAAAATGTAAATTTTTTGATTCGGAAATCAAAAAATTGTTTTCTTGTAAAACAAAAAATGAAATAAAAGAAATGTTGGACGAAAAGAAAATTGAAATTTTTTCAATTTTCTTTTTTTTATGTAATTATCTTGACAATTATGTAAATTTTAAAAATGATTTTTATTTTAAAACAATTTTATGTTTAAAAAAATCATTTCAAAATGATTTTTTTAATTCAGAATATGCACCTACAGAATATAAACTTCAAATAAATTGGATATTAAATATTATTTATAAATATGTTGATTTTACAGATTTTTTTGTAGAAAATATAAATGATCATAAAATCTGTAAACAAATTTTATCAAATCAAACAAAAATTAATTGGTTTAAAACTTTTAATGGAGGACAAACAATTTTAGAAATTGCTAATTTTAAATGTAAAAATTCTGATGTAATTATTATGGTTAATGAAAAATATCCTCAAGAAATGGTTCTTGAAATTGATAACATTAAAAATAATAAAAAAAAAGCAAATTCTATTGGAATTCAAACAGAACTAGAAATTTTAATTCCTGTTCATAAGACTGTAATTAAAAAATTTCAAGAAAAAGAACCTCCTTCTTATGAAAGCATTTATCCAAAACTTAGTCCTTCAGCTCCTTTACTTCAATAAAATTTTTTTACAATAAGCGATAGCTTGCAAAATTGTATCACAAACATCATCTCTTTTATTCATTTTTAAAATTATTTCTTGTATATTTTCTGGTATATCAATTTCAATTCCGAAATTTTTTGATAAAGACAAAACTTTTTTTGAAACAATCATTTCAACTGACCATTTTTTTCTTTCATCACTTTTTAATTTATTTTTCCCTAAAAAAATTTGTGTTTTTAACGAAGAATGAATAAATTCCAGATTTATTAATTTTTTTTTAATTAGAATATATTTTGTATGAAAATAAGACCATATATGTTGTGAAATTTTTTGAGCTCTTGAATTAACTCCTAGTTGTTGTTCAATTAAAATTGTATCACATGAATCAATATCAAAATCATTTTCTAATATATTTGAAATATTCAGACAAGAATTTAATATTGTTTGTTTATTTTTTATTTCTGATAAAACATTGTAATGTGAAATTTTTAAAACTTTTAATAAATTTCCTTCAAATTGAACAATACAATATGCAAAATTTTTTTCACCAATATCAAAACTTGCAATTTTCATAATAATTGTTTTTTTATAAATTTTCCTTCTTAAAACAAAACTATTTTCATTTTGTTTTTGCTGGAAAATTTAATTAAATTTATTCAAGATAAAATTAGGATTTTTCGTAATTGATGTTTAATTTTTGTTTGAAAAAGAATTTCTCTAAAAAATAAAAAAAATATGTTTTGTGTGTGAAATTTAATTTCTAAAAACAAAAAATAACTATTATCTGTCTGAAATTAAATTTACTAAAAAAATTAAATAACTTAAAAAAATATATTTTGAAATTAAAGTTTCCAAAAAAAAATCTTTGGAAACTAATAAAAAATTTAATTTATTATTTTTTAAAATTAAATATTGATGATTAATTTTTTGAAGAATAAAAAATAAGTTCAAAAATAAAAAACCAAAATTAAAAAAATCATTAGTCATAGAAAAGAAAAAATAAGTTCAAATTTTTGATTAATCATTGAAAGAAATGCAGCTGCCGTGTTAATTAAAAAAAATAATGAAAAGATTTTTTACTATTATCATAATTAACACTGGACAATTTTATCAAAAATTGAAGAAACTGAAGAAGAAACAAAAACATAGCAATTAAAATTTTATTTGATTGGAAAAATCAAATATTACAATAACATATTATTTTTTCAAAACAAAAACAGTTTTTGTTGCTGTTTGATTTATTTGATTAATTTTTCCTTTATTATTTAACCAAGACATTCTTTCATTCATCATTAAATTCCAGACAAGATTATTTTCTTTAAACAATTTTTCATCAAATGGAATAGATCCATTTTTTTCTCTTTTGACAAAAGAACCCCATTTTTCACCATTGTCAATAACACCTTGACCATAATAACTTTCTTCAGAAAATAATTTATCTGATTTTTTATCACATTTTTTATCACATTTTTTATTAGAATTTGCATAAGAAGTTTGAGAATTGTTGGTTGAAGTTGCCATAATTGAACGATCAGATCTTTGTAAATTACAAGTAAACAAAAATAAAAATTTTCATTAACTTTTAAAAGTTAAATTTTTCACATCAAATTTTAAAAAAATCAAAAAATTTAAAAAACAATGATACCTAAATTGAGTAAAAAACATTTTTTTAAACTTCTATGATATAAAGCAAACTTTAGATTTTAACAAAATGAATGTGGAAAATATTTTAATTATTGCAGTATGTATAATTTTAATTTCAGTTGTTGGATATTTTTTATGGAATAAAATTTCAAATCAAAATAAAATAATTGAACAACTTTCAAAAAGAATTGAAGATATTGAATTGATGTTTACAAATCCACCTTCTCAAGATGAATTAAATTCTGTTTTTGGATATGAAAAACATCAAATTTCTAATAAACATCGTTTTCAAAAAATCGATCATGAACAAGAAGAAGAAAAAGAATGTGAAAATGGACTTTGTGATTTGAGTCCAATGGTTGTGGATTCATTTTCAAAAGAAGATTAATTTTTTATTTTTTTTTATCTATGTTCATTTCTTTTTATTCAAAAAAGAAATGAAAAAATATAAAACTCTTGTTTTATCAGGAAATTCAACAAATGCTGTTGTAATTTTAGGAACTCTTCAATATTTAATTGATAATTCTGTTCTTGATGAAATCACAACATATGTAGCAACTTCTTCTGGAAGTTTAATTTCTTTATTACTTTTAATTGGATACAATCCATTAGAAATTCTTACTCATTTATGTGCAACAAAAGTTTATGAAACTGTTCCTCCATTAAACATGTCAAATATTTTACTTTCTGGAAAACCTGTTATGGAATTCACTCCAATTAAAACATGTATTGAAAAAATGATAATTAATAAAATAGGTCATGTTCCAACATTAAAATCTTTTTCAGAATATGTTAAAGGAAAAAAAATAATTTTTACAGTTTATAATTTAACAGATCATAAAAGAGAATATTTGTCTGAAAAAACTCATCCTGAAGTTACAATTAGTGAAGCTGTTCAAATGAGTTGTAATTTTCCGGTAATTTTTAGTCCATATTTATATCAAAATAAACATTACATAGATGGTGGTCTTGCTGATAGTTTTCCAATTGAATATGCATTAAATAATTTTAATGGTCCAGTTTTAGGAATTTATATAAAAAATCCTTTACCTAATTACGATCCTGAAAATACAACACCTTTAGTAACTTTAGATATGTTAAAAATTATGTTTAGTATTCATACAGAATCTGTTTTAGAAGATAAAATTAATAGATGTTCTTCTTTATGTAATATTATTGAATTACAACAAAAATCTAATTTTTTTAATTTTGAAAGCAAAAGTGAAGATTTAATTATTCTTTTTGACAGTGGATATGATAAAGGAAAAAAAAATTGGGAACAAAAACAAAATTAATTCAAAACATTTTGTTTTGAATTAATAAAAATTATTTTTATTAATTTGATCTAGTATTTTTTCGAAAACAATCTATATTTTCTCAAAAGCTTCTTTACATGTACAGACATCTCAACAAGGACAACCATTTTCTTCAGCATATTTTAAACAATCTCGACGTCCGTAATAAATAGCAGCAGAAGGTGTAAAACTATCCCAAGGACAACCATTTTCATGAGCATATTTTAAGATTTCTAGATGTCCACCTTTTGCAGCTTCAATACATGTCCATGTATCCCAAGGACATTTATTTTCACGAGCATATTTGAGACAATCGAGATTTCCATTTTTAGCAGCTTGCTCGCATGTCATTGTATTCCAAGGACATTTATTTTCATGAGCATATTTGAGACAATCGAGATGTCCATTTTTAGCAGCTTGCTCGCATGTCCTTGTATCCCAAGGACATTTATTTTCATGAGCATATTTTAAGATTTCTAGATGTCCACCTTTTGCAGCTTCAACACATGTGAGGGTATCCCAAGGACAACCATTTTCATAAAGATATTTGAGACAATCGAGATGTCCATTTGCAGCAGATGTTGAACATATATTTTTTTCATCCCAAGGACAACCATTTTCATAAAGATATTTGAGACAATCGAGATGTCCATTTTTAGCAGCATGATTTGATGTTACTTCATCCCAAGTACAACCATTTTCATGAGCATACTTTAAACAATCGAGATGTCCATTTGCAGCAGCTGTTGAACATATATTTTTTTCATCCCAAAGACAACCATTTTCATGAGCATATTTTAAGATTTCTAGATGTCCATCTTTTGCAGCTTCTTCACATGTTTTGCACTTGTGTTCACATTGTTGTTCGTAACTTTTTTCATAACTTTGTTGGTAACTATTATTGTTTCCCATTTGTTTCAAGTTAATTTATTCTCAAATTAAATTTTTTCATAGATAAATCTGAAAAAATTATAAAAATTAATTTTTTTGTAATTAAATATTTTATATTATAGAAAAAAATGTTTTGTATAAATTCAAATTCAAAACAAAATGTTTTGAATTTATAAGTTATTTTTATTAATCATTAATTTTTTCATGAATTAGAATTTTTAAACAACCGATTAAACTTTCGCAAATAAAACAAAGAGGTTTGTTTTCTTCATAAAAAACTTTAATTGGAGAGTTTGTAAAAGTATGAATTTTTGAAATTCTACTAAATTGTTCTGAAGAAAATGATCTATGAATCAAAACAGGATTTAATTCGTCTAAAGTTCCACATATTAATTTTTTAATAGATCTTCCTGTATCAAAAGAAAATTCTATTTGATTATTTTTTTTAGTCAAATTTACAATATAAGATGTAAAAGAACGACAAAGCTGATTAAAATTATCACCTAAAAGTTCAATAAAAGAAGTTTGAAAACTAGGAAAGATTGCTGGTGTAATTACTTGAATATCTTGAATAGATACGCATAATGATTGAGAAATTTGTTGATTTATTTTCTCAAAATTGAAGAAAAATGGTTCAGTCATTGACATTGTAATTACATCTTTATTTTTAACACTTTTAAAAAATTCTTTATTGATATGATTTCCAAGACCAATATAAATTGTTTCGCCTTCAAAAAAATATTCTTGAAATGATTCTGCAGGAAGAAAAATATTCATTAATAAATTTTGATTAGTCATTTCTTCTAAAAACATTCCTTTTTTATCAATTTTCCAGTTTGCTACTGTCATATTTGAAAAAATAACTTCAAAAAGAGTTTTAAGTTTTCCTGAATGTTTTGTAACAGCTTTAAAAATTTGTTTTTTATTTTGAAAAGTTTCAGAATTCATTTATTAAAAGAATTTTTAATGATAAATTGAAATATTTTGTATAAGAAAGATCAAAAAGAAAAACTTAAAATGAAACTTGTTTTAAATAATTTTAGAAAATTTATAAACAAAGAATTTATATTTGAAAAAAATCAAACTTTAATTTTTGGAAAATCAGGAAAAGGAAAAAGTACAATTTTTATGGCAATAATTTTTGCATTAAACGGAGAAGGAAAAAAATTAATTTCATTTGGAAAAACTTCATGTTCTGTAATACTTGACATAAATTCTCCTACAAATGAAAATGTTATCATTACAAGAACAAAACGTCCAAATCGATTGATTGTTGTTCACAATTCGACACAAAAAGAAGATTTAGAAGCTCAAGTATTTTTAGACAATTTATTTTTTCAATATCAAACCGGATATATTTCTCAACGTTTAGATAAGAATTTTTTATTAATGTCTTCTTTAGATAAAATTTCATTTATTGAAAAAGCAGCATTTGGAACATTTGAAAATCCTGATTTAATTGTTAAAAATTGTAAAGATCTTGTGAAAAATAGAAAAAATGAATTAACAAATGTTCAATTAACAAAAAAAACTATACAAAATGTACTCTCGGAATTAAAAATAGAAAAAATTCCTTTTTGTAATACTCAAAATCTTGATGAAAATGAAATTGAAAATGAAATTTTTTCATTGGAAAAATTGTTAAAAGAATCTAAAGAAAAATTTAATACGTTTTCTGAATGTGAAAAAAGAAAAAAAGAAATGAAAGATAGATTAGAAAAATTAAATCAATTAATTGAAAAATCTGACACAATTGATAATATTGATGAAAAAATTAAACAATTTTCTTTAGAAACTTCATCTTGGAATCAGTATCAAAAAGCTAAATCACTTTTGAAAAAATTAAAAACTTCAAATTTTGATATTGAAAATGAACAAAAAATTATAGACTTAGAAAAAATAATAGAACATTCAAAAAAAATAAACTTTGAAAATGAAAAAATTCTTGAAGAATTAAATAAAAAAATTTTACAATCTGCAACAAAATTAAAATGTCCAAATTGCGAATCTTATATTGCGTTATGGGGAGATTCTCTTTCAATTATAGATAATAACAATTTTTTTTCTCATGAAATTATTTCAGTAAAAGAAGTTAAAAATCTAGAATCTCAAAGAAATAAATTATTACAATTAGTAGAAGAAAATAAAAAAAATTTCATTTCAATGAAAAATCTATGTGAAAAATATTTAAATATTTTTGACATTGAAGAATTAAAATGTCTTAATTTGGTAAAGAAAAAAGCGAGTGAAAAACTTAAACAATTGAATGAATTAAAAACAAATGCTGATAATTATAATTCTCAAAAAACAATTTGTTTATCATTAAAAATAAAAAAACCAAATTATGAAGAAAATTTTGAATTGAAAATAAAAAATAAACGTTCAATTTTATTTGAAATAAAAGAAATTCAAAAATCTTTAAAAAAAGAAAAAGAAAACAATTTAGAAAGTTTAGAAAAAGAAATTATAGAAATAGAACAAAAACTTCAAAAATTAATTTTTAAAAAATCTTCTGTAAAATCTTTTAAACATTGGAATAAAATCGATTTATTAACTAAGGAAGAAAATATATTAGAAAAAAGCTATCCTAGATCTTTAAAATTACAAGAAATTATTAAAACAGCAACAAAACAATCTGTTAAAGAAGTAATTGAAGAAATAAATTTAACTGCTCAAATTTATTTAGATAGTTTTCTTGAAAATGTAGTTGCAGAACTTAAATTTGAAAATAATGAAAAATTAAACTGTCAAGTTATTCAAAATGGTAATAAAACAGATTTAAATAATTTAAGTGGAGGAGAATTTGCACGTGTTGTTTTAGCTTTTAATATTGCTTTTGCAGATGTAAACAATGTAAAATTACTTTTAATTGATGAAATAACAGCATCTCTAGATCAAGAAACAACAAATCAAGTAATGAATACAATTAAACAAAATTACAAAGGTCAAGTAATTGTTATTGCTCATCAAACAACTACAGGAATTTTTGAAGAAGTTGTTGATCTTTGAAATATTTTTTGAGATCCGTAATGAGTTTAGAGTTCATTATTCACATTATCAATTTATCATGATGGACAATAAATTCTTCTTTATGATCACTCAATTCTAAAAAATATTCCATGAAAGATATATCTTGTTTAAAATAAAACTTATTATGAATTATTTTAAAAATCTTTTATAGTTATTCGATTTAAGTCAACTAAATTTTTAACAAATTCTTTTTGTTCACAAATTCTTGTTTTCATTTTTTAAAAAATTATTGTTTAAATTAAATATAAATCAATCATTATATTTGTTAGTATTTCATAATTTTAAAACAATTTTGTTTTAAAATTTTTACAAAAAGTGTGCCATCTCCAGATGGCAGCATATTCGACTCTTCGTTAATTTCAAATCTGCAAAGATTAAAAATATCCATACGTCTACTTCTTCTTCACTAAGATATCTGGTCTTATTTTATTGCCTATCTCTAACAACTTTGCATA
>Ga0208226_1000420_pt1 | contig 11123 bp, 3 predicted proteins | sample LakMenE18May11ns_FD_150713 | JGI IMG/M metagenome (GOLD analysis project Ga0208226, IMG submission 150713) | Freshwater microbial communities from Lake Mendota, WI - 18MAY2011 deep hole epilimnion ns (SPAdes) | ecosystem: Environmental > Aquatic > Freshwater > Lake > Epilimnion/Euphotic zone ... | reverse complement strand
GAAGTATGCACTTACATTAATAAAGAGAGAAGATAACCAATACAGATTGATGAAGATAAGTTCTATCTTCAAAGTGCTTCCTTATGTAGAGCTTATTGATGTAGATAAAGTAGAAGCTCAGTGTGCTGGAGTATATTCAGAATGTTACATTAAAAGATCTAAAGATAAATTACCAACTATACTTGATGGTGTGTTTGGTCCTATTATCCGTACTACATCTTCTATAGATGGATCTATAGAAATGTTTAGAACAGACCCTGGTACTTGGGTATCAATGACTAAGACCACAACTTTTAAATATAACAAGAGACCATACTTCTGGTTTCTTAATGGTTACATATATTGTCCTAACATAGATTGGGATGCAATAAAAATTGAAGCAATCTTTGAGGGTAATGTAGATATATGTAATCCTGAAGTTGAATGTGAAATAAGACAAGATCAAACTTTCTCACTACCTGAATATTTATTTTCTGAGGTAGAACAGTTTGTAATTAAAGAATTAACAATGCTAATGTCTGTACCAGTTGATAGTACAGATGATGGTCAAAATATACTTAGATAATGGATTTTAATTACACACTCCGCTATAGAACTTTTGATCAGTTACTGGAAGATGTTTCAGTAGACATGAATACATTTGCTTTAGAAAACATGATTGAGCCTCAAACCTTAATCAAGTTAGTTAAAAAAATAAACTATGATCTTGGTCTTAGAGTAAACCAAACTAAAGAAATTATACTAGAGGTTTGTCACGGTAAAGTAAAACTTCCTGATGACTTCTATGTATTTAACTATGCAATGGTTTGCGGAGACTTTGAAGTATCCACTGGTTATGGAGGACACGGATCTGGTACTAATATTCAAGAGGTTCCTTATAAAGAGTTTCCCTCTACAGTAGATCAGTGTGCGCTACCAAGTGTTAATTGTAGAACTTGTAATGCTAACCCATGTAACAATACTGCAGCCTGTGATCTTAATCATCCTATAGTAAATCCAATACCAACTGAATATGATCCTAACAATCCTTATGGTGATACATGTATTCCACCTAGGGTATTTATGAATTGTAAAGGAGAAAAGTATGAACTAGTTGAAGTGGTTAACAGAAGTGAAACAAGAACATACAGAAGACTGGTACCACTTAGAATGAAAGCAAGTCAAGAGATTGAGTGTGATTGTCCTAATTTATATATTAATACAAATTTTCAAGGTTGGATAAAAGGAGGTTTTCTTTTTACAACATTTGAAACAGGAAAAGTATATCTAAACTATCAAGGTCAATTAGAAGATGAAGCTGGTAACTTACTTGTTCCAGATCATGATTTACTTAATGAGTATTATGAGTATGCTTTAAAACAAAGAATACTTGAGAACTTATATATGAACGGTGAAGATGTTGCTCAAAGAATGACACTGATTGATCAAAGACTTAGAGCAGCAAGAAACAATGCATTAAGTTTGGTTAATACTCCTAACTTTAAAGAAATGCAAGATCTATGGTGGACCAATAGAAGAGCTCAGTATAGTAAGTACTATGATATGTTTAAAAGTTATAGTCCTAATGCAGCATTCTATAGATATTATGGAAACACTAGAGTTATATAACTATGGCAAAGATTCAAGATACGTCACAAACTAAATCCAATAATTTTATAAAGGGTTTAAATAAAGATACTGATCCTACCTATATACAGGAAGGGATGTGGACACATGCTCGGAATGTAGTAAATAATGATATTGAAGGTGACATAGGTTCATTAACTAATCAACCTTCTAATTTTAAATGTCCAAAAGACTTTCCTCCTGGAAGCACCATGCCTCAAGCTGGAACAGGAACAACTATTGTTGTAGCAAGATATATAATTGGAGTAGTGCATTTGTTTTCTGATAAATGGATTATTTATACAGCAGGTCATAATAATACGGGTCAACCAGTTATGTCTGAGATAGGCTTATTAGAAGAAGCAAGTTGTACTTATAGACCAATTGTTCAGGATGCATGTTTAGGTTTTGATAAAAGATATTTAATATCAGGAGCATCTAGACTAACAGAAGATTGTTCTTGGCAAGTATATTGGGCTGATGGTTTAAATCCAGATAGATATCTTAATGTAGGTGATCCACAAACTTGGCCATCATCTGTTTATACTTGGGGATTAAGCATCAATCCTGCAACAACCCCAACTGCATATACAAACACTGTAAATTATTATTTAGATTCTGCAGGTGGAACTATTCAATGGCCAGGAGTTGCTTGGAATGAATTATGTACTGATAGTGTATCATGTACTCAAACATCCCCAGGAGTATGGCCACCAGGCTGTCCTCCAGTAAATGCTTGTATTACATGTAACCCTGTTAATAGTTTAAACTGTGACAAAACAAGATTAGCAAGTCTTATGAACACACCATGTTTAAAAGTAAGACTAGGAGACTCTGGTGGAACATTAAGAAATGGTACATACTCTGCTACTCTAGCATATAGCATTAACGGTATTAAAGTAAGTGATTATTTTTCTATTAGTAATACTCAACCAATCTGGTATCCAAATGACTTACAAGGATCTATAATTATTGAAGTAAATGCAGATACAGAAAACTTTGATGAGTTTATACTTGTGGTTATTCAAAATATAAATCAAGGCACTGTAGCTAAACAAATTGGTATATATTCAACAAGAACACAAAGAATAGAACTAGATCAAATAAAAGATGATCTTATAACTGTACCTATTAGGTTTTTACCAAACATAACTCCAATTGTTGAAACATCAAATCAAATTGCAGAAGTTAATGATTATCTTTTAAGAGCTGGTCCAAGATCTAAATTTGATTTTAATTATCAACCTCTTGCTAATTTAATAAGATCAAGATGGATATCAGTAGATTATCCAGCAGAATATTATGTAAATGGTGGTAACAAAGGAAGTTATTTACGTGATGAAGTATATGCCTTTTATATCCGTTGGGTTTATAACACAGGAGATAAATCTGCATCATATCACATCCCAGGAAGGGCTGCAGGTAATTATAGAATAAATGGAACAGATTATCCAGAAACAATTCCTTGGACAGACAAAAATACATTAGCATCAGGTGATAAGCTATTTGAAGTATACAATACCGCAAGCATGTTATCAACCAATCCTTTAGTTAATCCATTAATAGGAACAACCACTGATGATGGTGGTACCATAATTGCTACTGGTCTGATGGGATATTGGGAATCAGATGAAAAATACCCAGATGATAGACCAGAGATATGGAATGCAAGTGAGCATTGTTGGACAGGATTTGAAGGATTACCAGATCCGTCTTATGACTTATGTGGTTTACCAATAAGACATCATAAGTTTCCAGATAATTATCTTAATGATAGAACATTACATTTTGAGAGTAATCCAAATTACATGACTCAGGGTAACAACCTTAGAATCAGAATAATGGGTGTTAACTTTGAAAATATAATATACCCAAAAGATAATGATGGTGTTGATATTCCAGGGATTGTAGGATATGAAATACTAAGAGGATCCAGAGAGGGTAACAAAAGTATTATTGCTAAGGGTATGGTGAATAACTTTAGAACTTATGATATCAAGGGTACAGTTAAAAGAGGAAGAACAGGTCTCTATGCTAACTATCCTTTTAATACTATTAGACCATATGCTAACCAAGGAACAGGTAGTGCTCATAATGTTGGGTTTAATGATCCATACATTAGAGTACCAGATTCCAATAACACTAGTAATGTAATTAATCAAACTGTACCAAGGGATATTATTTCTTTTCACTCACCAGATACAATGTTCAGAACTCCGTTCTTATCATTTACTGAGTTAAAAATATATGGTAATTTACGTGGTGCTTCATCACAAGCCTTTAAAGAACCAGATCAACATCCTAAGTGGAAACTAATTTCTGATGAATCAGTAGCGTTAATGTTTGTTCTTGGTATAGCTGAAGCTCTGTATTCATTTCAAGGAAAGTATATTATTAATGAGCCCCCACCAGAATCAGCAACAACAAATGCTCTTGCAATTACAACTTCTACACCTCCTTCACCTATTTACTCAACAGCACAAGCAGCTTATGCATCTGCTGCTGGAACATATGAAACCGCATTATTTGGTTATTTTAATTATGGAGGATCTCTAGTAGATTCAATAACAAGTGCATTTTCAGGAACAAGACCAATTTATGCAGGTATTGAAACTACATGGAATACAGCAGTTGGTGTTGCAGCAGCAGCGGGACTTGTTACTCCATCAGTAAGAACATATGAAAGAGAATTACCAAAATTATCATATGTTCCATTTTACATTAGAGCACTTGGTGCACTAAATCAATTTACATTTTACTTTAGTGAAGGTGTTGATATTGCTTTAAGAGGAATATATGCATCTGTAAAATTGGATCAATATGCACTACAGATGGTTGCTCATGGTTTCTATGGATCCTTTGCTGCAAATAAGTCTACAGATACAGTAAGGTTTAGAATTGAAGATGCATCCTTTTTGAGAGATAATATATTAGAGTTACCTAGATATAATATAGGCAACAATCCTGCTAACACTGCATTCTCTTATAGTATTAATAACTTAAAAAGATCTGACACAGTTGTACTAAGAACTGATTGTGGTGTTCAACAAAATAATCCAGATAAGGGCCCCTCTTATATAATAGATACAGGTAATGTCTATGTTGATCAAACATTACAGACTCTAGGTACTATAAATAATGGTGCAGGTTTTCCAACTTACTATGGAGCACCTACTGGAAATTTACCTACATTCCAAGAACCCGCTAATCCTTTCTCAACAAGAATGGCTAGTCACTATGCAGCAGTAAAAGTAAGATTAGGAAATCAATATGGTCAGTTGTTTTCAAGTTACCAGGGTATAAAACAAATTGTTATTACACCATGTGAACAAACTATAGGCACAACAGATAACACCTTTACATCATTTCAATTAGGAGTAACATGTCCCTTTGGAGGTGCTGTTGAACAACTTACTCTAGAAAGATCACCTATCTTTTTTGGAGGTGATATATTTATAAACAGATATACTGAGAAGAATTCAATGTTCTTTTTCTATGATTGGTTATATGGTCAACCAGATGGTTTTGAGTTTAATTATGGCTTAAGACAAATGATTCCGCAACCTAGATTTGTTGTTAACTCAGAAAGGTTTGATTCATCTGACTTAATGACCTTTTCTGGATCTGGTGCAACTGCTATACCAGTTCAAACTGGTTGGCTGCCTACACAGTTTTATAACATGGATAACACTAACTATAATTATTCAACAGACACAGTAAGTTTTTATCCAGGTGTGTTTAGACCAAAAGATTCTTATTTTTATTTAGCATGTTCTTCTGTAAGAGATTTCTTTGTAGAGAGTGAGGTGCTTGTAGACTTTAGAATTGATGGAGACACTGAATGGGAAAAATCATATAACCCATACACCTATACAAATTTGGATGCTATGTTTAACATGGATCCTCAAATTATTACAAGAGGTAACTGGTATAGATATGATTACTCACTAAGTATTTCCAAAGCTCTTAATAATTATTTCTCTGCAGGTAATTTGCAAAGCAGATATTATGATCCTACTATAGCTTCTCTATGCTTTACATATTATCCTAATAGAATAATATATTCTATGCAGCAACAGGATATGAGTTATAGAGGTGATCATTGGCTAGTATACTTAGCTAATAATTATAGAGACTTTAAGTCTCAACTCAGTGGACTTAAGTCTGTAAATAAGAGTGGTGTATTTATTACATTTAAAAATGATAGTCCTCTAATGTTCCAGGGTGTAGATCAATTACAAACTGAACTAGGTACTAAACTTACTATAGGTGACGGAGGTTTATTTAGTCAACCAGGACAAGCAATTACAAATGCTGATAAACCATATGAGTATGGCTCATCTCAAAATAGATTATCAGTAATAGCTTCACCGGCAGGTATATATTACATGTCTCAGAACCAAGGTAAAATATTCAACTATGGTGAGACTCTTAAAGAGGTTTCACAAAATGGTATGAAATGGTGGTTTAATAATTTTTTACCATATAAACTTACAGATGATTTTCCAGACTATCCATATCAAGATAATCCAGTATCAGGTATTGGTTGTCAAAGTTTATATGACAATGAAAACTCTATTATTTACTTCTGTAAAAAAGATTATAAACTAAAAGATGACTATAAGGGTAAGGTTGGCTATGTCCCATTGGTAACAGACCGTAAAACTATTTTTAATGGTCAAGCATTATTTAGGGGTCAAGGAGATTACTTTACAATAAATGGTAATGGAAGATATCTTTTAGGTGATCCATTATTATTTGAAGATGCCTCTTGGACAATAAGTTTTGACCCTAAGAATGATTTCTTTATTTCATTCCATGACTGGCATCCAGATTTAGTAATACCAACTAAGACAAACTATCTTACTACTAAAACAGTAAGGGAAGCATTTAATGGTACACAGCAGTTAATGGCTAATATATGGAAACACAATGATAGTCCACTTGATATATGTGGAACCTATTGTAACTTCTACAATGTAGACTATCCATTTGAGATAGAGATTCCTGTAACAACAGGACAGAGTGTAACAACTCTTAAATCTATGGAGTATATACTAGAGTGTTATAAAAGATCAGAGTATAATTGTTTTGACCAGTACCATGTACTAGACTTTAATTTTGATAGAGCGGTAGTATATAACACAGAGCAAGTTTCTGGATACTTAAACTTAAACTTATTTCCTAAAAATAATATTACACTTAGTCTACAATACCCTAAGTTTAATCCATCAATATCAGTAGATCCTACATACTTTCCAGTACCTGCATATGATGTATTGTTTTCCAAAGAAGAAAACAAATATAGAGTTAATCAGTTTTGGGATATAACTAAAGACCGTGGAGAGTTTCCAGTTGGTTCTAGTTATCCACCACAAGGACCTCTTATTCCAGGTACTACAACTTTATTAGGAAACTATAATGAAAGACAAATCTGGGAAACAGGACCAAGTGGATATAAAAGAATTCTTAATCAAGCTAACTTAGATTATACTAAACCTCTTTTACAAAGAAAAAAGTTCAGACACTATGTTAATTTCTTAAGCTTATCAAAAATGGTTTCAGGAGATGTAAATATGATCTTTAAATTATTTAATGTTAAAAACCAAATTTCTATCAGGTAATGAAGAAAAAAATTATTACAGATCCTATGGGTCAATGGAAATACCCCGGAGAAAATACTAGAATACCTAGTGATAAGATTACTATGAAAGGTGTTAATTATCCTGTGTTAGGTGTATCTAATAATGGTCAGAAAAAAATGATGCAGCCAGGTCAAGAATATACATTCCCTGGTGCAGATTATGTTGATGAGTTTCCACAATTAAAGAGAGGGGGTAGAACAAGAGGACTTATACCAATGCCTAAACCAAGTAAAAAGGGTTTAGCATCCAAAAAGTATTCTAGAAGTCTTGAAGCTACTAATAGACTATTTACAGAAAACAAACTATTTAAAAAACCAAAGTCTAAAAAAAATAAAGTCTTTGATCCTAATGCTAAGTATTATCAAAAGGGTGGTTTTATAGATATAGAACTAGATGATAAAGAAATAGCTCAATATGTTAAAGGAGGTTATGTAGTAGAAGACATTTCTGTACCTTCATTAACTAAAGCACAAGGAGGAGGTTCACCTAAAAGTAAATGGATTGCACCAGTAGAAAGATATAGTGGTCGTAGTAATGTTGATCCAACAACAGGATTAATTTACAAAGACTTTGGTGATATTGATGTTAAGGCTGGTAAAAAGGGTTTTGGAAAAAGAGTAAAAAGTTTCTTTCAAAAAGATCTTGGTAAGTTAACCAAAGAAGCAGAAGAGTTAGGCAAAGGTGTTGGTTATATTGCAGGTGTTCAAGGAGATATAGAGCCTGCAGTTTATAACAGAGAAGGTATCAATAAGTTTAAATCAGAAGTTAAAAAGCTTAAAGGTGATTTTAATAAAGAACTAAAAACTGCTGAGAAAAATAGAAAACAAGAAGCTGCTGATAGAGAGGATTATGAACAAGCTAGAAAAAAAGCACAAAGTTCCAAAGATCCAAATGCTGGTAGTAATTTTGCAAGAAAGTATGAAGAAAAAAACTGGTCTAGATTTGATCCTGCTACAATGAAAGAAGGTTATAAGGGTCAGTTCCAAGATGCGGTAGATGAAGCCAATGTTAGAAAAGAAGCAAACATGGGAGTTACTACTGCAGCATTAAATGCTTTAGGTGGAGGAGCTTACAATATTATTAAAGATCCTATGGGAACAATTGGTGGTGTTGCAAATACAGCACTTGAAGCAGTAACATATCCATTTGATTCTGATAATAAAAATGTGTTTGGTGAGGAGTACGGACAAGACATAGATGATGTTATGAATGTATTAGGTGTACTGCCCGTTACAGGTGCTCTTAAAGGTATTAGACCACTCATGAAAACTAAAACAGGTGTTATGTTAGGAAAAACTTTAAGACCTATAAAAAAGGGCTATAAACTAATGATGCGTAAATATGATAAGTTTGCAGATCCCATTCTAAATACAAACTTAGCAAAAACTGGTGCAGCTGGGCTTGATGTAATTCTTAACACACCTGGTACTGCTCAAAATTTAATATCCAAAGTACCTTCAAATATTGCTGACCTTGGGACTGTTAAAAATGCAATAAAGAGTGTTTCTCTAGCTAAGGGAACAGGCTCATTAGTAGAGGGAGTTGGTGGCTTACAAGGTGCTGCGGAAAGTGGTAATAGAGCAGATTTTGATAAGGCTATAAGTAATTTAACAGATGCTGGTTTAACAGCTACAATGCTCAATCCAAAAACTGAATGGATTTGGAATGCAACAACAATTCCTGCTATTCAAGATAATATTAATGATTTAAGTGAAAGCGGTATAGATGGTAGTCTAAATTTAGAAACAGTTGGAAATACTGCTCTTGATGCAGGCAGGCTTATAAATAATATAAAAGGACTACCCAGAGGAAGATTTAACTGGCTACCAAAAACAAAGATGCTTAAATACATTAAGGGTAAACATCTAAGACCTAATTTAAAAGAAGGTGGCGTAGTATCTAAGTTATCTCAAAAAGAAATAGATGATCTTATAGCACAAGGCTACATTGTTGAAGAGCTTGATTAAACTTTATAAGTTTAGTGATTAATTTAAAATTTATTATATTTAATATATGAAGAAGAAAGTAAGAATCTACAAAGCTCCAGATGGTAAAGGGAAGTTTGTAAATAAAACTGCCAAGTTTCTAAGTAAGGCACAAGAAGGTGGGCAACAAGATAAACAAGCTCAGCTTGCTGATTATGTGTATAAAACATTAGATGATGCTGAACCATTTGAATTTGAATCAATCAAGGAATCATTAATAAATGAACTTGCCTCAGCTCAAATTCCAATAGATCAAGCTGAAGGCATGGTAGAAAACATTGCAGCTGGTTTAAGTAATGAAACAGCTCAAGCTGATGAACTTGCTGGACAAGAAGAAGCTGGTATGTATGATCAAGCACAAGAAGATTTAAGAGCACAAGAAGAAGCTGCAGCTGCTGCTGAAGAAGAAAGACAAGCAGGCTTAGCTGAAGACTATGGTTATTATGATGATACTGCGGCTCAAGGTGAGGATGAAGAAGATGAGGAAGATTATGATGATGAAGAAGAAGCTGCTTATATGCAAATGGGTGGAGATTTAATTCCAGAACCTAATGCAGTTTCATTCCTTGGATATGACCCAGAACAATATGCAGAAGATAGTATTAACTCCTATTCTAAAGGTGGTATAACTAAAAGAAAGTATATTGGTTCAGTAATGAAAATGCTTAAAAAGCAGGATGGTGGTGAAGGAGAAAAGGATTCTCAAATGGATCCTATGGACACAGCATCTAATGAGAAGAAAAGAAAGAAAGATGCATTCATTGGAGCACTAGCATCATCAGCTAAAGAAGCTAAGATGAAGGAACAAGCTGAAGCTATGTGGGAACAACAGCAACAAGCTATGATGCAGCAACAAGCTCCTCAGTATCCTATGCAAGCTCCTATGGAGGAAGTACCAATGGCTCAGCGTGGTTTATCTATTAACCATGGAGGTCATATTGGGCAACAACTAAGGGGTGTCTCACCAAGACAAATGAGAAGAATGATGCCAAGAGGTTTTGGTAGAAATCAAATGCAATCATTTGCAGGTATGGTTCCACAAGGTGGCATGTTCCCAATGGGAATGAATATTATGACCTATCCTGAAATACAAATGCCAGAGCAAAAACCTATTCATGTTCAAGGAACACCTCAAGGTTTAAAGTTAGATGTTAGAAAATCTAATTGGTTAACAGGAAGACCATCACAATATTCTATTGAGTTTGGTGGAGATGCTGCTATACCAGGATTTAACATGATGCCCGGTGTAGGTTATGGTTCTAAATCTAAACAAAGAAAAACTATAGAGGGTGTATCTAAGTTGGTAAATAAAATTGGTGATCCGGTTAATGATATTAATAAGGATAAAGCTGGTTATGATGTAGATGGAAATGGTGTACCGGATAATATTCAAAGCAACCAAATATCTACAACAAGTAACTTATCTGTAGAGCTAGACAAAAACAGAAATGGTATATTAGATACTACAGAAGTAGCAACTAATCTTCCAGGTGTTACAACAGCAACTAATCTTAATAAAGATGCAACAGGTAATGGTTCTAAGTTACCTACTAAATCTTCAACAGCTAAAACTAATACAGCTACTGCATCTAAGAATGCTGGTCAGACTAAGAAAAATGGTGTGGGTCAAAATCTTAAGGAAGTAACTATAACTGGTAATAAAAAAGCACTACCTAAAAAAGCTGATTCTTATACTAGTATACCAGCTGGTGCAAAAAAAGCAACAACATGGAAGCGACCTGCCTCTGCTTATGAAACAGGTTATAATGCTGATGATTTTGGTGGTGTAACTGATTGGTTATTTAATTCTAGTGGTCCAAGTAAATCTGCACCAGCTGCACCTAGTTCTAATAGTGGTGTATGGAATACAGTTAAAAATGGTTTAAAT
>Ga0208226_1000419_pt1 | contig 11128 bp, 11 predicted proteins | sample LakMenE18May11ns_FD_150713 | JGI IMG/M metagenome (GOLD analysis project Ga0208226, IMG submission 150713) | Freshwater microbial communities from Lake Mendota, WI - 18MAY2011 deep hole epilimnion ns (SPAdes) | ecosystem: Environmental > Aquatic > Freshwater > Lake > Epilimnion/Euphotic zone ... | reverse complement strand
ATAATAAGAATATTGATAATAAGAATATTGATAATAAGAATATTAATAATAAGAATATTGATAATAAGAATATTAATAATAAGAATATTGATAATAAGAACATTGATAATAAGAATATTAATAATAAGAATATTGATAATAAGAACATTGATAATAAGAACATTGATATTAAGAACATTGATAATAAGAACATTGATATTAAGAATAGTAAGATTGATAAAAATTATAATATAAATAAGAACATAAATAATAATATTTATGATGATGATACTACTGATGATGATGATAATGATGATAATGATGATGATAATGATGATGATAATGATGATAATGATGATGATAATGATGATGATGATAATGATGATGATAATGATGATGATAATGATAATGATGATGATAATGATGATGATAATGATGATGATAATGATGATACTGATAAAAAACATCATAAACATAAATCTTGTAAAACCCATCATAAACATACACCTGATAGACATAAAGTAGATATAAAACATCATAAACATAAATCTAGTAAAAAACACCATAAACATAAATCTAGTAAAAATAAAGTAGATATAAAACATCATAAAAATACATCTAGTAAAAAACATCATAAAAATACACCTGATAAACATACATCTAGTAAAAAAAATCATAAAAATACACATGATAAACATAAAGTAGAAGAAAAACATCATAAAAATACATCTGATAAGAATAAAGTTGATAAAAAATTAAAAAATGAGTTTGATAAAGTAGATAAAAAATTTAAAACTAGGTTTGATAAAGTAGATAAAAATCATAAAAATGGATTTGATAAAGTAGATAAAAAATTTAAAAATTCTGGTATATCAAGATTATTAAAAGTAATAGATTTATTTTAAAAAAATATATATTATATATATTTTTATATATAATATAAGATATTATATATTATATGAAATTAATGTTATTTTATGTCTATACAGTGCAATTTATATTATTGATTAATATTATATTTAGGGGCAATCTGGTTCTGGTGGTGTACATTGGTTGGTTGGGTCTGGTTTTAATGAGTCAACAACTATTTGTAGTGCGTTATTTGTCTTCGTTAATTGTGTATTAAAAGTAGCTAATGCTGCAGTAGTATTGGCAGTAGTAGTTGCTGCAACAACTACTCTGTAAAATCCGATTAATAAACACATCTCGTCTAATAGATCTTTAATTTCAGCAATTTTAATATTACTAGGTAATTTATTCCCGTTCGATATATATATACATAATACTTTGTCTAAAGTAATACTAGTTAAAGTTATTAATCCAGATAATTCTATTGCAGCAAGTATTTTCTTTTTATAATCGTCTACTGTAAGATTATTCTCTTTATCGGAACACTTATCTTGACATATTTTGACATTATCTTCTTCGGTATCTGAGCAATTTAATATTGAATAATATTTACAACCAATTTTATCCAAAAGAGCATTATTTTTCTGAATACATTGAGTTAAATCTTGATTGTTATTTTTAAGTTGTTTTAAGCAATTTGTACTTATATCACTTTCGTCACAAATATCAGTTATTTGTTGAATATTAAGTTTCAAAGCTTTAAATGATTTTATTTGAACTTGTGTAATTTTATTAACTTGTTCTTGTAAAAGGTTGATACATAATTTCTTAGTTGTCTTTGGTTTACACTGTTTAGGGCATTTAGGCGGTTTCTGGCATTTTTCAACACAATCTACTATTTTTACAAGACATTCGTCTTCCGGACACTCAACTTCAGGACAATCTTCAAGACAATCATAATCACATACATCATCACATTTATTTGTCTTACATTGCTTTTTCTTTTCACATTTGTTTTTCTTTTGACATTTAGGTTTCTCATCACATTTGTTTTTCTTTTGACATTTAGGTTTCTCATCACAATCATCATCAGAAGAACTTTCACAATCATCAGAAGAACTTTCACAATCATCATCAGAACTTTCACAATCATCAGAACTTTCACAATCATCAGCAGAACTTTCACAAGCATCAGAACTTTCACATTCATCAGAAGAACTTTCACATTCATCAGAAGAACTTTCACATTTATTAGGTTTAGTAGTTTTATCACATATTTGATTACAATTTATGAATTTTTGAATGGATTTTTTGAGATTAGGATGACATTGATTACCATTTATGATAAAAACTTTACTAGAATTATAATACCATGATTCATATTCGGAAGAAGCAACATTTCTCATTGCTTTGAGATAAGTGCCGAAATTATTGACACTAGGATATTGTAAAACATTACCCCAATTTTCACCACACATAAATGATTCAATTAGATTATTAACATTACTGAGTACAGGGAATGATGATACACATATACAATCAGATATTGTTGATACTAGTTTATTAGTACATGGTTTAGGAGGAGAGACAGCAATTATTTTTGTTTTTTTAACACTAGAACATAATATTGGAACACTTAAACATGCAGCTAAGATTAAATCGTAATTACTTTGCTTAAAGTAAGCATTAAGTGTTTTTTTTGTGGTTTTGTAACAAACATTCATATTCAAATAAAATGTTTCAATTTTATACCCACATTTTGTTAATATACTTTTAACATTTTGTTCACTTGTAACATTGCAATTAGAAGTTGTGACATATAGACAAGTTTTGGTCATTATTTTAATAATAAAAAATAAAACTTTAAAGTTTTTTTTTTTAATTATTTATTTTAAAAATAATTAAATAATTATTTAAATTAATTTAAATAATTATATATACTAGTTAAATATTATTAGAAAAGAATTTCATTAGTGGGTTATTTTATTATTAAACACAAATTATTATGCTATTTTCAGAACAATACCAAAAATTATTACAGAAAAAAAAAGACATTAAATAAAATATATATTTCAAATCTATTAAAATTATAATATTAATAATGTAGTTAAATATTATAAAATCATATTATTTAATAATAAATAATGTCCAACTTTTATATTGTTCCACCATCAAAATTATATTCATCTACAATATATAATATATTATATGAAAATATTAAAGTTAGATGTTTTAAAAATGAATATAAGGAGAATTTAATTAAATTAATTAACAATCTATTTTTTATTAGTGGTTCGTATATTTTAAATTATGATATTGATATCAATAATGATATTGATAATGATATCGATAATAATTATAAAATTATTATCAATTAATAAATATATAAAAAATTTTATATATATATATAAAATTTATATATGAGATATCAAGTAAATAAGAAAAAAAATGAAAAAAAAAATGAATTATTTTTATTAACATTATTAGAATTAATACTTATTTTTTTCATTAAAAAATAATTTTTTAATATAAAATATATGGATAGTTGTGAAAACTTAAAATCTGAGTGTTGGAAACCCAATCATAAATGTTTAAAAAGTTCTGATGGTGATAAAGGCCCCAATGGTAATAAAGGCCCCATTGGTGATAAAGGCCCCATTGGTGATAAAGGCCCTAATGGTGATAAAGGCCCTAATGGTGATAAAGGTCATAATGGTGATAAAGGTCATAATGGTGATAAAGGTCATAATGGTGATAAAGGTTCAAGAGGTCCTCCAGGTGATAGAGGTTCAAGAGGTCCTCCAGGTGATAGAGGTCCAAGAGGACCAAAAGGTCCTCCAGGTGATAGGGGATCTGCTGGATCATCGGGTGATAGATGTAAAAATAAAAGTAGTAAAAATAAACATAAAAAAAATAAACATAAAAAATCTAAAAATGATAATGTTAAAAAAAATAATGTTAAAAATAATAGATCTAATAATAAGGTTAAAATTATAGATACTAATGGTAATAAAGTATATTCAAAAAATTTAAATGATTGTTATAATACATATAATATATATGGTACACAATTAATAAATAATAAAAAACAAAAAACTAATGACTATGATGAAGCAATAGTTGACCCACTATCAGAAGATAAAATGTGTAAAAAGTATTCTAATATTAATGATTTATTGATGGAGTTATGTAAAGATAATGTAATTCTTAATGTAATCTGTAAAGTAATTAAAAATATGATTGTGGGTATTAAATAATAATTTAAAAATAAAAAATATTTAATTATAAATATTAAATAAATGGTTATTTGTAACAATAAAAATAAATATAAAAAAATAAAAAAACTAGTAAATAAAACTAATTGTGTAGTTATAAATAGTGTAACTATTGCAGGTGAAGGTGTAAGAGGTATTTTTTCTTGGTTTCTATGTTTGTCTAATTTATATAGAACAATTGAGAATGATTTATATAGTCCATATTATTATCGCTATATGGTAGGTGTTTCAAGTGGTAGTTTAATTATATCAATAATATTAAATGCTAGATATTTATATGAAAATTTTGGGAAAAAAATAGCATTAAACTATATGGATGCTATATATGATAACATAGACTACAATAATATTAAAGATGTATTTTTAGATATTGGGAAAAAAAATGCAAGTATTTTTACTGTTTATAAATTATTTGAAAATTTATGGAAAACAGGTGCTTTATTTGTGAGAGATGACCTAGTTAAATTTTTAAATGGAAATTTAAAAGGATTTAATAACGATAAAAAGTATTTTGAAACTAATGCTTATAATAATTGGTTAACTGAAAATCTTAAATATGTATTCATTGGTGTGTATTCACAAAATACAACTCTTTTGTATTTATACAGTGGTAATGAATATTTTCCATCAAATTGTTTATTTAATAGATATGAACGTTTATCATCAGAAAATTTTCAAGAAATATTATTAGCATCATCTGCTATAAACGGCATTTATGAATCATCAAATATTATTGGAATTGATTCACCAACTGATGTTGCATTAACACATATTAATATTAATGAAGTATTACAAACAATAATCTTAGCAACTTATCATTTGAATACCGATTATTTATATAAAAATATGTTAGATTTTTTTGGTGTAAAAACAAATAATTTTTTAATTATACATAATAAATTTAATATACAAGATAAATTTGAAATTTTTGAAATGTACAAAAATACATCAGATATTCCAATAATAAATACAATTCAAACCTACATGTTACTTGATGACCGTTCAAAATATTTTGCTAAATATAATATTGCGGCATCTGCAATTTTAGTATCGCAACCGTTTATTAATTTATATTCTAATAATAATTTTAATAATTTTACACCTACTATTTACATGGAAAACAGAAAAAATATATTATCTGATGTTGATACACTTAATGAAATTAACAAAAAAGGATTTAATACACAAATACCAACAATTAAAATATCAAATAAAATATATGATATATTATATAAAGATGAATTCAAAAATTATAAAACCTATATGAAGCAATATAATAAATATAGTTCTATAGTTTCTAATTTAGTTTCAAGCACATTTTTATATGATCTAAAACCTCCTTTTAAATATACAACTTATAAAAAAACACAAATTGATGTTAATGTATTATATCTTGATATTTTTATGAGAAATCTTTTAGAATTAGAAGATAATGTTGAGGTAAAACTTTTTTTTAATATTAATGTTAAAAAACTGTCTCAGGATTTTAATAATTATAAAAATTTGGGAGTTATATATGGTAATATTTGGTATGATACTGTTAAAAAACAACAATATACAGCTTTAAATATACGTAAATTAGATATATCACCATCATCATTCTCAACAGTATCAACATCATCATCATCATCATCATCATCATCATCATCATCATCATCATCATCATCATCATCATCATCGGTATCAGCAGAATCATTATCAGCATCTAAACAATCTTATGATTTAAATACTATTTTGAAAACATCTATAACTAGAGATGTTAATATAACAAATTTTGATTAATTATTCCTATATAATATAAAAGCACCAATGAATATATAACTACAAAATACTGAAGTGATGTTTTATTTTATTAATATCAAAATATGGTAAAATACAACAAGATAAATCTGATAGTTCTATTAATTTTAAAAAACAATTAGAAAAATATTAAAAATATTTTTCTAATTGTTTATTACAATTTTCCCATTTAAAATCTTTGTATATTTTAGCATCAAAAAATATTGGTTGATTATTTTTAACAAAATCAATTGAATTAGAAAATTCTTTAAAATTAGTAAAAGTCATAACATTTTTATATTTATAAAACATTTTATTAGATTTATGTTTTGGTATTATAACAAATTTATTCATAACTATTGCTTCCATTGTCGCAGTACATAATCCTTCATTTATAGAAGTTGATATATAACATTTATATTTTTTACAATCATTAATAATATCATAACTTTTTCCATGAAAAATGCCATTATTACCAAATGATTTTTTTAATTCTTTTTCATCGTTTCCAGTCCCATGTATATTAATGATAATATCACATTTTTTAATATATTTACATAATATATCAAGATTTTTGAAATCTATGATTAATTGTCCGCAATAATAAAATCCCGATAAATTTTTAATTTGTTTAAGTTTAAAAAATTTATCATCACAACAATGTATTTTATCGATAATTATATTATTATTTATTAAGTTATCGGGATATAATGATTGGGATATAGGAATTATTTTATCAATATTGCTATATATTAAATTATTAAAATTTATTATAGTATTTTTAATAATTTCATCAATATACTTGTTTATAAATGGAACATTATAATTTTTAATCATATTTGAATAGTTAGTATGTAAAATACCTATTTTTCTATATTTATTTAATATTATTATATTATTAATATATGAATGAATAGCAAATGGACTCCAAAATATATGGGCAGGTTCCTCAAAAATAATAATACCATTAGTATTATATAAATTATCAAATATATTATTATATGCTAATATAATATGAATGCTTTTTATATAAAAAGCATCATAAAAATCTATTTTTATAGATGTATTTTCAATATTAAAAAAATTGAATATATAATCTCTATATTCAGTTTTAGTATAAAATTTATCAAAAAGAACAATTTGTTCTTCTTTATTTATTAAATATGGAAATTTGATTATTACATTATATTTTTTTGATAAATATTTAGCTCTATGTATTGGAGTAAATGATGGACCACACATAAATGGAATACAAGAAGTCGTAAATATATAAATAGTCAACATAATTTTATATAATAATAAAATTATATAATAATAAAATTATATAATTATTAAATGAAAATATAAGTTTAAAAAAAATAAAATTGATTATAAGGATTATCATTTAACATAAAGAAGATTTAACAATTGAAAATATATTAACTTTAATATATTTTAATTAAGTATTCTAAAGATGTATAATGTTAATTTAAAAAATATGCAGATAAAAGTTTAGTATAAGTTTTGAGTAAATTAAAACTATTTAATCTATTTGTAAGTTTAAATCCATATTTAAATGGCAATTTTTCTTTTGTAAAAAAATATTCCAAATATTTTAATGGAATACTATCATCATTTTCATTTAATAAGCAAAATAAAATTGTTTGTTCTAACAAGCATTTTTGAAATTCCATCATATTAAATGTTAATTGTTTATTATTAATTTCACTTTGTGTTTTGATATATGTGAAATATTTGACCATATTATTATGAGTAAAATTTTTACCATCACTCGAAAATTTTTTCATTTTATTAAACCTTTTTATATTAAAAGTAATACTATCACCAAGATTATAATCATCTCTTGTTAAAGAGATATCATGTTCAATAACTCCATGTTTTCCAATTTCACGAAGATTTTTTGTTGTATTGAAATTTACTTTAAATACTAAACTTAAAAGATTTGATATTAAAAAATCACATTTACTATCAATTAATGCTTTTTTTATCATTGAAGATGATATATTATTTTTTGGTAATAATTTATAATTTGCTAATGTATTTAACATTGGGCAAGGTGTTTGATTAAATTTATCAGTTTTAGACCAATTTGTAAATTTATTAGGTTTAGACATTTAAATATATAATAAAATTTTAATTATTATTAATTTATTAATTAGAACTTTGATTATATAATCTTAATTTAATCATGATGTTTTTGGCATTATATCCTTGAATTTATATTGTTAATATTATAATAATCCACGATTTTTGTGTCAATTAATAATTATTAACTATAAATGAAGAATTAAAAGTATTTAAATTCCACGATTGATATGTTAAAATTAGTAGAATTTAATAAATTTTATTAAACTATTTAAAAATTTATTATTACACAATACTGATATATGTGTATCAGTATTACTAATAAACTTATTCTTCATATTATTTTTAATAATACTTTTATCACATCCAAACATTTTATCGCCTTTAGATACTACTACAAATTTATCACAATCACTTAAAAATTTTTTATAATGTTCATTATAATCTTTTATATGTTGTAATGTATTAGTTAATAATCCTATATTATAAAATTCGATATTATCAAAAATGCTAGTTTTTTCTGAAAAAATATCACATATTTTCGCTATTGTAATAAATATGTATGATGGTATTAATATATTACATCTTAAAAAATCTGGTATAAAAATATCATTAATAATATCTAAATTATGAATTGGTGTAAAAATAGCAATTTTAAAATACATTGTATTCATATTATTCTTGTATAATTTTTTATTTTTAATCATATAAGCATGTAATAAAACTGCTGATATAGAATGAACAATTACAGTTGAAGGTCTATATTTAGTAATATACTTACTAATATTATTGACTGCTATTTCAAATGAAATAGATGTATCTAATTTTTTAAATATAACTTTGTAATTATTAGATTGTAATTTTTTAATTAAGGATTTGTAAGTTAATTTATTAATAGAAAATCCTCCTAATATGAGAATATTTTTTTTCATATTTTATTATTATATAAAAACTTTGTATAAAAATTTATAACAAATTTATAAAAATTTATAAAATATTAAAAAATTTTAAATTAAAATAATTTTTTATTTAGTATAAATGTCCTATATTGATTTTACCAAACTTAGATTTTCAGCACAAAATTTAAATTTTAATGAACTTAATAATTCATTATCTAATTATAATAATGTTCAATTAGAAAGTTTAAAAAATGACTTATTAATTTATAAGGATAATGATAAAAATTTATTAAATGACTATAAACAGAACAATTCTTCTGTTTTACACCAACAATATAAAACAAAAAGAAAGATTATTGATGAAGAATACAAAGCAAAAAGAAAGATTGTAGATGATGAAAAAGAAATGATTAATAATATAGTATCAACAAATTATTCAAATATGTATGCATAATTAAAAAATTATGATAATATATTAAATGATATTAAAAATAGAAAAAATAATTTATTAAATGAAAATCAATCAATTTATGATGTAATTCATAAATTAGATAATATTGGTATATATAAAATATTAGTTAAATTATATAAAAAATTTATACAAGTTATGAATAATGATTCTAGTAGTTATGAAACATTTTACAATTTTATTATACATATCAAAAATTATATTAGCGAGATGGAATTTGTTTATTATAATAATAATGAAGTGTTTCCATATATAAAACGGGATTTAAAAACAATTTCTACATTTAAATTAAATAAAGAATTACTTGAAATTAAAAATTTAATGGTTCATTTTATGGAAAATAAATATTATGATGATATAATGTTTGTCTTAGATTATATTTTAGATAACATTAAGGATGATAAAGGTAAAAATATTTTTACTAGAGATTATGATAAAGTATTATTAGAGATTGATGATTACCTTCCAATTAATTAAAATATATAAATAATTTTTTATAACTATAAAGTAAATGGTATTATCAAATAATAAATGTAATAAAAAGTCAAATAATAAATGTAATAAAAAATTTAAATGTTGGGAACCATAAAGAAAATTTATTATAAATAATAGTTTATCATATATTCCTGATAATATTTTAAGAACTATTAATCCTAGTATTGTTGCTGATTTAAAAATCCCAAATATAAAAGTTTGCTACAATAATGTTTTTAAAATTACATTTGATGTAGTAAGTGTAAATATTAGAGCACAAGATAGTCCTATTGTAATATTTTTTGGAACTACTTATGATTATACATATTATACATATAATATATTACCTCCAGTATATAATAATACAGTATATGCTCCAATTTATTTACATAAATATTATCGTAATTTATTTTATACATCTGTGAGTCTAAATTGTGATGACAAAGTGCAATTATTTAGCATATTAGATGATAATAACCCTAATAAATCTGATAAATCTGATAAATCTGATAAATCTGATAAATCTGATAAATCTGATAAATCTAGTCATATTATTGTTAATAATAGTATAGATAAGTATTGTGAACATCCAAATGTTTGTAATATTAGATTTATAAATATACCCAACACAGATATTGGTATAGAAGTATTTTTAAATGATAAAATATCTATTTCATTATCACAATTACTTGATAATGAAATTTATAATGTTTATTATCCATTTCTTTTAGAAAAAAATAGAACTTATAAGATGATAATATCTGTATATAATATAAAAACTGAACACTTATTAATTATTCCAAATAAATGTAAGTATCTCTATGATTTATCACAATTAAAATTATAAAATTAATTATTTAGAAATTCAATATATATTTACTTTGTTGATACTATAAATCTCATAGTTTGAATAATGATATATAGATTTTAATAGTTTATATATTATTATATATGAATATATTATATATAATAATATATGATTTATAGTTTGAATAATGATATATAGATTTTAATAGTTTGAATAATGATATAAGATTTTATAGTTTGAATAATGATATATAGATTTTATAGTTTATATATAAAAATATAAGATTTCTAGTTTGAATAATGATATAAGATTTTATAGTTTATATATTTTTTATATATGAATATATTATATATAAAAATATAATATTTCTAGTTTGAATAATGATATATAGATTTTATAGTTTATATATTTTTTATATATGAATATATTATATATAAAAATATAAGATTTCTAGTTTGAATAATGATATATAGATTTTATAGTTTATATATTTTTTATATATGAATATATT
>Ga0208226_1000418_pt1 | contig 11142 bp, 12 predicted proteins | sample LakMenE18May11ns_FD_150713 | JGI IMG/M metagenome (GOLD analysis project Ga0208226, IMG submission 150713) | Freshwater microbial communities from Lake Mendota, WI - 18MAY2011 deep hole epilimnion ns (SPAdes) | ecosystem: Environmental > Aquatic > Freshwater > Lake > Epilimnion/Euphotic zone ... | reverse complement strand
GATGGCATCGCCGATGTCAACGACAACTCGTCTGGTGGCGAAACCAACCTCATCATCACTCTCAAGCGCGACGCCAACTCCAACGTGGTTATGAACAACTTGTTCAAACTGACGCAACTGCAAACAAGCTTCCCCGTCAACATGGTTGCACTCGTGCACGGCGTGCCCCGCACACTCAACTTGCGCGACGCGCTGGTTGGTTATGTCGATCACCAATTGGAAGTCACCACAAGGCGTTCCAAGTTCCGTCTGCAAAAAGCAAACGACCGCAACCACATTTTGGAAGGTCGACTCAAGGCCCTCAACGTCATCGATGAAATCATCAAGCTCATCCGCAGCAGCGAAGATGCTTCGTCGGCCAAAGAGGCGCTTATGGGCAAGAAGTACGGCTTCTCCGAGCGCCAGGCAATCGACATTCTCGACATGCAGTTGCGTCAATTAACTCGCCTTTCGCGCATCGACTTGGAAACCGAACAAAAAGATGTGCTTGCACGCATCAAAGAGTTGGAATCAATTCTGAACTCCGACACCAAACTGCGCGCAGTAATCACTAAGGAACTCAGCGCTGTGCGCGAAGCATTCGCAACACCGCGCGTGTGTCAGATCACCCACGACGTGGGCGAACTAAGCGTCGAAGACTTGGTCGACAACAAAGAGTTGGTCATCGTGATGACCGAAGCCCAGTACGTGAAGGCCGTCAGCGCCGACTCGTTCCGCACCCAAGGCCGCGGTGGCCGCGGTGTGAGTGGCGCAAAGATGAAGGCCGACGACATCGTTCGCCATGTCATCTTCACCACAACCCACTCGTATTTGTTGTTCTTCAGTAACCGCGGGCGCGTCTATCGCCTACGTGCACTCGACATCCCCGAGCGCGAGCGAACCGCAAAGGGCATGCCAATTGTCAACCTGCTTCCCCTCAACCAGGGCGAAACCATTCAGGCCATCATTGACACACGCGAATTCCCAGGCGAGCGCTTCTTGTTCTTCGCAACCAAGCAAGGCCAAGTTAAGAAGACTGCCTTTAATGAATACGACTCCAGCCGACGTGATGGCCTCATTGCGTTGAAGTTGCGCCCGAAGGACGAACTGGTTCGCGTCATCGAAACATCCGGCACCGACGACGTGTTCATGGTCTCTAAAGGCGGACAAACCATTCGCTTCGCCGAAAAAGTTGTACGCCCGATGGGTCGTTCAGCAGCAGGTGTTCGAGGCATGAAGTTGCGCGCAAATGATGAAGTGGTGTCGGTTGATGTGGCCAAGGACGATTCGGCCATTCTCCTCATCACCGAATCCGGCTACGGCAAGCGCACGCAACTCAACAACTTTGCTCGCAAGGGCCGAGGCGGCATGGGCATGATCGGAATCAAACTCACCGGCAAGAAAGGCGCGGTTGTTGCTGCGTTCATGGTGGGAATCGACGACGACATTGTGGTGGTTTCATCGGGTGGCACAACTATTCGCACCCCAGTCAAGGAAATTTCAAGCCAAGGTCGCGCGGCAACAGGCGTGCGCATCATGAGCCTTGATCAAGGGCAAGTGGTTGCATCCGCTGCGCTCATTTTGTCGCACGACGAATCCTGACAAACATAGACAACACCGAAGACGGCAACATCCTCATTGTTGTTGTCGGTGGGTTGGGCATAACAAGTGCGCTCATGGCATTGCTCATGTTGTTCTCTGTTCAATTAGTCAATAGCGCTCGCTCTCAAATTGCCGCCGACGCAACCGCACTTGCCGGCATTTATGGCGGCAGCGAACACGCAACAAATATTGCTAAAGCCAACCTCGCAACACCCGCGTCGTTCACCGATAATCGCGACTCCAACGGCACGTTTACCGCAGTGGTGGCGATTGGCGCAGCAAGTGCATCTGCACAGGCCTTCGATCAATGGGCGCCTGCGTTGCCTACAATGAATCCGTGACTACATCGCCACGAGGCCCACGCGTTCGACGCGTATCGCGTGTCATCCGCGAGATCGATCCGTGGTCGGCATTTCGCGTCGGCATTGTGTTCCACGGCGTGCTGTATCTCATGGCACTTATTGCACTCGTGTTGTTGTGGAGCGTTGCGTCGGCAACGGGCACCATCGACAACATCGAACGATTTCTCGAGTCGTTTGGCTGGGAGTCGTTCCAGTTCAATGGGGTTCAACTGTTTTTCAACACCATGTTTCTTGGCCTCTTTGTGGTCGTGCTGCTCACCGCCATTTGGGTCTTGTGCGCCACAGTGTTCAACCTGATCACCGACCTCGTTGGCGGCATTCGGGTCTCTGTATTGGAAGAAGAGGTTGTGGTGAGCACGGTTGAGGGTGAAGGAAAGCGCCAGTAGGCTCTTTTCCCCCGATAACAATTCGGGGCTATAGCTCAGTTGGTTAGAGCGCATCCCTGATAAGGATGAGGTCACAAGTTCGATTCTTGTTAGCCCCACGCAATACCCCACACCGAAGGGTTGTCAATGAATTTCATCCGACGCGTACTGATGGTGCTTGGCATCGCGGGTGCCGCAGGGGCAATTTTGCGCCTGAAGGGCCGTTCGGTGCACACCACGCGTCAGGGTGGTTGGAAGCCCTTGCAATTACCGTCCGATAAATAGGTGGTGTCGTAGTGATTGCAATTGTGGGGGCGGGCGTAACGGGGGCTCGGGTTCTTGAACAATTGATCCGTCTTGGTCATAGCGATTTTTTGCTGCACGACCGCGAGGAATTCAGGGCAGAGCTCCTGGCCGCAAAGCATCGTTCGGCAGCCATCAATATCAGCGTGGTTCGTAAACGAAATCTCGTGCAGGCACATGTAGTGGTGTTGGCATGCGGCGCACCACACAACGAACTTGCACTTTCGTTTGTGCAGGCAGGCGCACATGTTGTTTCAATGAGCGATGACGTTGACGACACAACGGCACTACTCGACCTAAACGATCTAGCCACACAAAACAATCGCCTACTGGTTGTGGGTGCAGCGGCATCGCCCGGGCTCACTGGTTTATTGCTTGCTCACCTGGCAACACAGTTTGACTCGATCGACGAGGCACATGTTGCAGTGCATGGCACTGGAGGCCCGGACTGCGCGAGGCAGCATCACTCTGCATTGGCGGGTTCATCTATTGGTTGGCACGACGGCAGTTGGCTGCGCCGTCCGTCGGGCAGTGGGCGCGAATTGTGTTGGTTTCCAGAACCAGTAGGCGCATACGACTGCTATCGGGCAGAAGTGGCAGACCCGTTGCTGTTGCATCGGGCAATGCCCCAATTACAAAGAATCTCGGCGCGCATATCTGCAACCCGCCGAGACAGGTTTACTGCACGCCTGCCAATGCTTGCCCCACCCAACGCAGAAGGTGGCATGGGTGCTGTGCGCATTGAGGTGCGTGGCATGCGTGGTGTTTCTCGTGCGATGGAGATTGTGGGTGTTGCCGAACGCCTTGCACAAATTGCTGCCATCGTTGCTGCTACAACAACGAACACATTGCTTTACAACAACATTTCGGCAGTTGGCGCACACGTGCTTGGAGGAAACGAAATGCCAAACGCACAACTACTGCGCAACGTGGCCGATGCCGGGCTGCACATCCACCAATTCGTTGGCGCATAACTTCACTCAACGCAGTTAGATTTTGACTGTGGTTTCGCACGCGCACTCGGACATTCATGGAGAAGTGGCCGAGCGTCTACGTGTGGCGGGGCAGCGTTACACGACCAAAAGGCGCACCATCATCGATTTGTTGGCAGGTGTAGGCCAACCAATGTCGATTGCAGATCTGTTGGAGCGCAGAAACGACTTGCCGCAGAGCTCGCTGTATCGAAACTTGGTCGTGCTTGAGGAGTCTGGGGTTGTTTCAAAGGTGGTGACGACAGGGGATCAGGCGCGGTACGAATTGGCCGAACACCTAACCGGCCACCATCACCACTTACTGTGTTCTTCGTGTGGCGCGGTGCGCGACGTGGTGGTGCCCGATGCGTTAGAACACGAACTGGATAACGCGCTTGGCAAGTTGGCGAAGCGAGAGGGTTTCACACTGGACAGGCATCGCCTGGATCTCATTGGAAGGTGTTCATCGTGTCAGTAATTCGCAAAAAATCTCCGCAGAACGAACCATCACTTCCGTGGTTGCCTGATTCGCAAATAGTTACTGTTGAAAATCGAGGCGAGTTTTTTGTGCGACGATTTCAGCACAGCAATCCATCTGCACCAACGTTGCTGTTGCTGCATGGCTGGACAGGTTGTGCAGACACCAACTTTTTCTCTGCCTATCGACAACTTGCCGAGAAGTACTCGTTTGTCGCTATTGATCATCGTGGTCACGGCCGTGGTTTGCGTTCGCAAACGCCGTTCACGCTGGAGGACTGCGCCGATGATGCGGCCATGGTGTTGGCGCAATTAGGCATTGCCAACGTTGTGGTGGTGGGTTACTCCATGGGCGGGCCGGTTGGCATGTTGTTATGGCGCCGACATCCGCAGGTGGTGGCAAGTGTTGTGTTGTGTGCAACAGCGCTGGAGTGGTGTGCAACACGGGCCGAACGAAATCGCTGGCGTGTTGGAAGGCTCTTGGCACCAGTTTTCAGAATGGTGAGCACACCCGCCGTTATTTCTCGAGTGGTACGCCGGGCAATGGGACGTAAGAGCGAACTTGCTTCGCTGCGTCCGTGGATTGTTGGAGAAACTCGTCGCAATGATGCGTGGGCGATTAATCAGGCCGGTCGAGCACTGTCGCGTTACGACGCGCGCGAGTGGGCACGAGGCATCGACGTTCCCGTTGCGGTGGTGGTAACCACGAAGGACACGTTGGTTCCGCCACACAAGCAACACGCACTAGCGGGCGCAACGGCAGCACATGTGGTGTCGTTGGACGCCGATCACATGGCCGTGATGAACGCGCCCGACAAATTTGCTACAGCGTTACGAATTGCGGTCGACCACGTTGCCTTTATTGGCAAGTAGCTTCACCACTTCTTCAAGCTGTTCGCGCAATTCATCGGTTGTCACAACGTTGGACAACGCCAGTCGCACGCTTGCCAGCTCGCGTGCAAGAAACTCGGCGTTTGCTTGCGTGCTTGCTGCGACGGCGCGGTCGGTTTCGGCCTGTCGGCGGTCGCGTTCTTCTTGGCGGTTTTGCGCGAGCAAAATAAGCGGCGCCGAATAAGCAGCCTGTACCGAGAACATCAGGTTGAGCAAAATGAATGGGTATGGGTCCCACCGGAAGGCAATAAATGCCACGTTGAGAGTGATCCAAATAATGACCAACACCGTTTGCACAATGAGGAAGCGAGCGGTGCCCAAGTATCGAGCAAGTGCCTCGGAGAATTGACCGAAAGCATCTGGGTCGTAATGCACGCCAAGTGTTGGGCGGCGATGACGTGGACGTGCGAGGTCTCCGCGCTTTTTCATGACATGACCTCAGGCGTTGGGTTACGTCGCCAGTTGGCGGGCAACGTGCGGTCGAGCACGTCGTCCACGGTGATTGCACCTAAGAGATGATTGTTGTCGTCGCATACCGCAACGGCCAACAGGTTGTATGAAGCAAGGCGCACGGCAACATCGCGCTCCACCATGGTTGGGCTAATGGTTGGCTCCATGTCGACACACTGTCCAAGCGTGAGGTTTGGCGATTCGCGGAGTAGTCGCTGGAAATGCACAACACCCAAATAGGTTCCGGTTGGTGGGTAGTGCGGTGCGTGCGCAACGAACACTTGTGCAGCAATTGAAACCAAAATGTCGGGTTCACGAATTCGGGCAAGTGCGTCTGCAACGGTTGCGTCTGGCGACATCACGATCACGTCTGGCGACATCAGCGCGCCCGCGGTTCCTTCGGCGTGCGACAACAACTGGCGCATGGTTTCGGCGTCGTCGTCATCCATTGCCTCCAACACACGGCTGCGTTGTTCGCCAGGCATTTGCACCAGCAAGTCGGCAAGGTCGTCAAATTCCATTTCTTCGAACACGTTGGTGAGACGTTCCATGTCGAGACCTTCAATCAGTCGCAACTGCTCGTCTTCCGGCAACTCTTCCAGCACGTCGGCAAGGCGTTCATCGTCCATTGCTTCGGCAACGAGCCGACGTTGCTCGAGCGGAAGTGAACGAATGAGAATTGCAACGTCGCTTGGGTGCATGTCGCGCATGCGAGCTGCTTCAGCCGCCATTGCGGTGGTTGGTGCGAACAATGCAGCAATGTGTTCCCAATCAACCAAGCGATAGCTAGGACGGGGGTTGCGCAGGCTGCGCTTTGCAAGGCGCACTTTTGCAATATGCCAACCAGGCGTGCGGCCGGAAACAAAACCAAGTGCAACGTCGCTTACGGTTTCTTCGCCTACCCGCTGATCGAGAATGTCCTTGCCAATCAGCCGCTCGCCGGCGCGAGGGTGGAACGGGTTCAAGTCGACGTCCCAGCTTTTGAGCCGGGCGCCCGAGTTGTCGAGCGACCCGATGCGCGAGGCGCTCACGAAAATACGGCGGCGCTGGCTGCTGGCCACAAAGCCAAGGACACGGGGGGCCTCGGTGGCGCGGCCCGAAACCACAACAATGTCGTCAATCTTGCCGATGGGGGCGCCGCCCGCATCCAGCAGGGGCAGCCGCATCACGCGGAAGGCATAAATGAGCTCGCCGATCATACTTGCGAGGCTACCCCCGTCGTTTTGGGCACACCCACCGAATTACGAACTCCACTTTGGTAAACGCTGTGATCGAACCGCTACCCTGATGTTTCGCCATTTAGGGGACGTAGCTCAGTTGGCTAGAGCACCTGCTTTGCAAGCAGGGGGTCGTGGGTTCGAGTCCCATCGTCTCCACCACAACAATAAAAGCAAGGGAGTCCACCATGACCACCGCAGTAATCGTTGATGCAATTCGCAGCCCACTTGGCAAGCGAAATGGCAAGTTGAAGAACTGGCACCCAGTTGATCTTGCAGCAGAAATCATGCAGACATTGGTGCAACGCAACGGCATCGATCCAGCCACCATCGACGACGTCGTCATGGGTTGCGTTATGCAGGTTGGCGAGCAGAGCCTCAACGTTGCTCGCAACGCGGTGCTTGCCGCGGGCTGGCCCGACACGGTGCCGGGCACCACAGTGGATCGTCAGTGTGGTTCTAGCCAACAGGCCGCGCACTTCGCAGCGCAGGGTGTTATTGCCGGCGCGTACGACGTGGTTGTTGCAGCAGGCGTCGAAGTAATGAGCCGCGTTCCAATGGGCGCGTCGGTTGCCGATCGCAATTTTGGTTTCCCATTCGGCCCTCGCGTGCAGGCTCGTTACGAGTCGGTTGGCGGTTTGGTTGGTCAGGGTGTTTCGGCAGAAATGATTGCCGAGAAATGGAACATCAGCCGCGAAGAACTTGATGCATTCGGTGCACGCTCACAGGAATATGCCGCTCGCGCAACTCGCGAAGGACGTTTTCAAAACGAGATCATCCCGGTCGTCGATGCCGATGGCGCAATGATGACCACCGACGAAGGCATTCGCGACACCACAGTTGAAAAACTGAGCCAACTGAAGCCGCCGTTCCGCGCTGTGGAAGAGGGCGGCCGCGTAACTGCTGGCAACTCTTCACAGATCACCGACGGCTCGTCGGCCATTTTGATCATGAGCGAAGAGCGTGCAAAGAAGCTTGGCTTGAAGCCACGCGCTCGTTTCGTCAATTTCGCAATGGCAGCAGAAGACCCACGCTTCATGTTGACCGCACCAATTCCGGCAACAAAGCGCGTTCTCGAGCGCGCCGGCCTCACCATGGATGACATCGACTTGGTCGAAATCAACGAAGCATTTGCTTCGGTGGTGTTGGCATGGGAAAAAGAACTGCACCCAGACATGAGCAAGGTCAACGTCAATGGCGGCGCCATTGCACTTGGTCACCCACTCGGCGCTTCTGGCGCACGTTTGATGACCACACTGCTCAACGAACTAGAGCGCACCGGTGGTCGTTACGGTTTGCAAACCATGTGTGAAGGTGGCGGCATGGCCAATGCCACCATCATCGAACGCCTCTAGACAACAACAACCAACATGTTCGGAACCATTATCTGGTTCCTTGTCGGGGTTGTGCTGTTACTGCTTATCTGGCGTACCGGTATCGGAATGTTGAAGTCGATGACGTCGACACTTCCACCGCCACCGCCCGCAGGAGAAATGCGACGCATCAATGTTCGCTACCGATGTGGCGTATGCGGTGTGGAGTTACGCATGGTGATGGCACCAGATCAGGACCCGCCCCCACCGAGGCATTGCCTCGAAGACATGGATCTTGTTGCGCCGATCGAGTGATGCGTTAGTGATATTTGGTGGCGGTGAAAAGGCCGCCTAAAACCATGCTGAGGCCGCCAAAGAGATACCAATTGCTGCGGCCACCCGGCACAAAGCCAAGGTAATAAAACAAAATCACAACGGCGCCTACACCCAGCAGCGCGAACATCAAGATGGGAACCCACTGTGGGCTAACACGCACATTGTGGGCAATAGGCGGCGTGTAACGCGAGGAGGCCTCGGCCGTTGGGTTGCCGTGCTGCTTGTGCGACTGTTGTCCAGGCTTTGTGCCTTTTGGAGTGGTTCGACCACCGGTGCGTCGTTTTGAGGGCGCCATGAGTACTTCAGTGTAAAGCCAAAAACAGGTTTCGGCTCGGCACTTGTGCTGCCAAGATGACGGGGTGACTCGCGTGCTGGTTATCGACAATTACGACAGCTTCACGTACAACTTGGTGCAATACCTTGGCGAACTGGGTGTCGAGCCAATCGTTGTGCGCAACGACGCCATCACTATTGACGAAGCTCGCGCTTTGTCGCCAGACGGCGTGTTGCTCTCGCCCGGCCCGGGCAGGCCAGAGGACGCAGGCATGTTGTGTGCAGCCATCACCGCATTTGCCGGCGTTGTTCCAGTGCTTGGGGTGTGTCTTGGTCATCAAGCCATCGGCCAGGTGTATGGCGGCAACGTTATCGGCGCGCCACATTTGGTGCACGGCAAGACATCACCTATTTCGCATAACAACGAAGGCGTGTTTGTTGGCCTACCCAACCCGCTTGCTGCGACGCGCTATCACTCGTTGATTATCGAGCGCGAAACGCTTCCAGAAGTGTTAAGCATCACCGCCACCACAGACGACGGAATGATCATGGGTGTTCGCCACAAGTCGTTAGACGTGGAGGGCGTGCAGTTTCACCCAGAGAGCATTCTCACTACATGTGGTCACGATTTGTTGCGCAACTTTGTTGCACGCTGCACCACTAAGGCGTAGTTACTCGCCCCACTACCAGCGTCACTTTCGACCCTGGCGCAACGGACGAACCGGGTTGCTGTGTTTGTGAAATCACTCGGCCCTCGTTTGCGTCTCCCGACAACACGTTGACATAACGCATTTCCCACACCAGCCCCACCGAGTTCAGCGCGGCCTGCGCATCAACTTCGGTCATTGTTTCCACGTCGGGTACAACAACTTTTGTCGAACCACTAGAGATCACAAGGGTGATGGTTGCCGCGTTACCAATCGGCGAACCAATCACTGGGTCGGTACGAATTGCTCGGCCTTTTTCAACAGTGGTGCTTGGCTCTTCAACCACAGTGACAACAAAGTTGTATGGGGCGGTAGTGAGTAGTTGCTGAGCAGCGGATGACACTTGCCCTTCAATGTTGGGCACCACCAAGTCGCCAGCGCCACCAGAGACAACAACACTGACGGCCGAACCAGAGCGGGCCTCAGTGTTTGCCGGCGGGTCTTGCGAGATGATCTGGTTAATAGGAATGGTTGGGTCGTTGAGCTTTCCGCTGATGGTGAGTTGCAAGCCAAGCGGGGCAAGTTGCGCCGTCGCGTCGGTGATCAGCAGGCCCTGTATTGCAGGTACAACAACAAGCGCACGCGCGGGATTGTAAGTAATAGTGACAACGTCGCCTTCGCGAGCCCCAACATTTGGTGGCGGGCTCTGCGCGTACACCACGTCGTCGCCGACACCATCTTTTGCAACGGCGTCGGGAATAGGAGTGAGCCCCATGTCGAGCAGCACTTGGCTGGCCTCGGCCAATGTGCGGTTGGTGATGTCGGGAACGGTGAGCGAGTTGGAGGAATTGCCGCCAATCATGCGGAATAACAAAATGCCCACGAACAACAACACGATGGTGGAAAAAACGGCCCCGAATATGTACAAAGCGGTGCGCCCTGGCGCCACGTCGTCATAGTCGTCTTCGTACGGCGGAAGCGAAGCTGGTTCATCCTTAACAATCGGAATAGCCATGGTGCTGGCAGCGTCTTGGGCAGCAACTTTTGGCCGCACCTGCACAAGAGCGAGCACCTCTTCACCGTCGAGCACGCGGCGAATATCGTCGCGCAACACGTGTGCATTGTCGTATCGGCGGTCGGGCATCTTTGCCATGCACTTGGCAACCACAGCCTCGTAACCAAGCGGCACGTTGTCGATGTTGCCGCGCAACGGCTCTGGCGTTGCGTGCACTTGTTGATAGGCAATTGCCACAGCCGAATCACCAACAAATGGAGCGCGCCCCGCAACCATTTCATACATCACGACGCCTAGCGAATACAGGTCGCTTCGCGGGTCGGGCTGGCTGCCCTTTGCTTGCTCGGGCGAAAGATATGTTGCGGTGCCCATGACAGAGCCCGTCTCGGTCAGGCCGTCTTCAATGGCCGAACCCAGGGCGCGGGCAATGCCAAAGTCGGCAACTTTCACTTGCCCGTTGAGGCCAATCAAAATGTTGCCCGGCTTGATGTCGCGGTGCACCACACCGTTGTCGTGCGCAACCGCAAGAGCTGCGGCCACCTCAACAGCAACGTCGCACGCCTGATTGACCGTCAGTTTGCCCTTGTCGTTCAACAGGCTTGCAAGCGTTCGGCCCTGTACAAACTCCATTGCAATGAAATAGGTGTTGTTTACTTTGCCCCAGTCATACACCGCAACGATGTTTGGGTGTGAAAGGTTGGCGGCCGATTGCGCCTCGCGTCGAAACCGCTCGACAAACGTGGCATCGTTTGCAAACTCAGGAAACAGCACCTTGAGTGCAACAGGGCGATCAAGCAAAATGTCGCGCGCCAAAAACACTTCGGCCATGCCTCCGCGGCCAACGCTGCGCTCCACGCGGTAGCGCTCATTGACAAGAGGCATGTTTTCGTCAGCCATTGCTGCCCGCAACTTCCGCTAGTTGCACAAGGTAACTCTTTGCG
>Ga0208226_1000411_pt1 | contig 11275 bp, 6 predicted proteins | sample LakMenE18May11ns_FD_150713 | JGI IMG/M metagenome (GOLD analysis project Ga0208226, IMG submission 150713) | Freshwater microbial communities from Lake Mendota, WI - 18MAY2011 deep hole epilimnion ns (SPAdes) | ecosystem: Environmental > Aquatic > Freshwater > Lake > Epilimnion/Euphotic zone ... | reverse complement strand
TGAGAACAATGAGGAGGAGGAGGAGGAGGAGGAGGAGGAGGATGACGACGACGAAAAAGCTAGATTGCTTTTAGCAGCAGCAGAAGAAGTAGCAACAGCAGGGAAATCAGCTGTGGCAACAACACCAAGTAGGAATAAAGGTGGGGTGGTTTCTGGGGAAAGGAGTATTGAAGACAAAACTGATAGGGCTGTTGTAGCAAAACCAGTTGTTCAAACTCGCACTTCTTATGATGGCGACATAGACGATGGCGAGATTCAAAAAACTCCTCCAATGGCAAGGTCTGTTTTAGCAGGCCGTTACAGAAAGTCTGTTTCGAGAGAAAGTGGCGATCGTTCGGTTGACAGTCTGAATCATTCAAAGGCAAGCAATCAATCGAGAGACAGCAGCAAAGATTCAATAGGAAAGTCATTGAAAAATCACCGTCTGAGGAGGAGCGAGAGTCGACAAAGTCACCATTCCAGGAGGAGCAGCAAGAGTCAACAAAGTCACCGTTCAAGAAGGAGAAGCGAGAGTCAACAAAGTCACCGTTCAAGAAGGAGAAGCGAGAGTTGCAAGAGCGACCGTTCCAGGAGGAGCAGCAAGAGTCAACAAAGTCACCGCTCAAGAAGGAGAAGCGAGAGTTGCAAGAGCGACCGTTCAAGGAGGAGCAATGAAAGTGGACAGAGGAACAGTTCTAAAAGTCGTCACTCCAGGAGGGATCGTTCTAGGGAAAGTTCCAAAAGTCATCATTCTAGAAAGGATCGTTCAAGGGAAAGTCGTTATAGGAAGGATCACGAAACCCAAGAATTGAGAGAACGTTCCAGAGAACGTCGCCAAAGAGATTTGTCATTGGAGCAAAGGGAATCGAGAGACAGAAAACGTCGTCGTCGCGACAAACGTCCTGACAAATGAAGGTGACTGTGTTAAAAGTTCTTCAATGTTGTTACTTTTAAGTGTGATAATGAAGCACAACAATCGATTATTTTGCTTTTTCGGTAGATGTCTAAGCTACTGCCTTGGCAAACTTACCATAAATGTTAATGATATTTCTTTTAGTTGAAGATGTAAATAGGTTTCAAATGCGGCACGTCAGATGGATTGTATTGCCTAGCTTTTCTTTTTCTGAGCTGTACACAGTTTTTATTGGTCAAAGGACCCCAATAATCAAATTGAACTACTGAATTTTGGTCGCACTTGTGTTCTGATCTTGTTGTTAAGTGCCTATCTCTTGTATTCTTTTCTTGAGGAAATGTTAGGTTCAAAAAAAGATCAGCAAGATCAACAAACAATAAAACGACTTCATTTTCCTTTGGAGTCTTATTTCTTTTCTGAGTATTGACTGACTCCCTTCCCCTGGGGTTTTCAGAGAGTTCATAGAGTGTAAAATATTTCTAATTTTTTAACTTGTTTCTTTTAAATATTGTCCAATCTATGTATTTTCATGGCCTTATCTCGAAAGCAGAATCATTTCATTTGTCTACTAGTGTTTTCTATGTCTCAATAAATACTTAGATGCTTAGACACCTGAGATCTTTTCTCTTTTAATTCTCATAGGTGGGCCACATGAATCAGACAATAAATTAGAGTCATGTTCAGAAAACAAACCATTGTTAATTTTTAGTTGTTACTTTCCAGTGTCTTTCTGTGTCTGGCGTCTAAATCCAAAAGTCTAGCTCCCTAACACTTTGAACGTTTCAGAGTCTCTTTCTTGATGTACTTTCTACAAAATGGGTTTTCTTCCATCTATTTACAAAAATAACATTTATTTCACGTACAAGCTCAAAGAATCAAAAAATGTCTCGGCTAAAACGGGGTTTGGTTAAAATGTGAAAAATAAATGGCATCAATTAGGTAATCTCTTCATCTGGCATTTTTTAACATTTATTAAACCTCAAAAATATGTACAACACGTATTTATAAAATCTGGAAGGTTTCGGGTTTCATTTTAAATGTGAGAATAAATAACATCAATCTGGCAAGTTTCTTCAGCTGACATTGGGTTGGCTTGATTGTTCCGGCTATTTGGCTGTCTTCTTGCTCCCGGAGGCGTTCCTCTTCCTCGGAGTTCGCAGTTTCGGTGTCCTCGGCGGAGGCATCGTCGTTGAACTTCCTGGGACAATCTTTGGCGACCCTGCAAGACGAATTGGTGGCACACGAACATACACTGCACTCTCCAGATAGGTATCAGCTCGGTCGATCAGTCGCTCCTCATTTGCAATTGCCTTGATGGCACCTCCACTCAGCATAGAGTCATAGTCGTACACCTCCCCCTTTTGAAAGATTCGGGCGGTGATATGACCTGTCACTGGACCATGGGGCGCAGAAGCTGATCCAATTGGTGGAGAAGGAGGTCTTGATGGGCCAGCAACGGGATCGCCAGCCTCTTGAGCAGAATCCACGGGATCGGAGTCAATCACGATCGCATCCTCAGGTCCAACAAAAACACCAGGCCCTGGATTCAAGTTTGTGTTGTAGACAGATTGAGCCAACCTGAAAGGCACTTGGTCGGGAATCAGGTGAATCGGATTTAAATCTTTGAATCGATACTGAGCACCGAATCTGACAATCAGAACCCATGTTGTCAAAGGGATGTACATTTTGCACTCAAAGAAAGTGTTGCATCCGTTACAGGTGACATCCTTGATTTCCTTGTCGGGGATATGACGCAGGTCAATCCAATTCTCAAACTGCTGTCGAGATCCAATCCAGATGGAGGACTTTTTCCTTCTCTCGTACTCACGGCACCTGCAGTGGTACTGGTATTCGAAGCAGGACACAAAATGCATTGCTTCATATGCTCTATCCTCGACGGTGCCGGTCATGGAAAACCTCGGTGGTAGTGGGGCTCCATGCAGAAGTCTGGCCCAACCAATTTGCATGTCACGGCTGTTTCTCCATGTTTGACTTGGTGTCTCTCCCTCACGGGTGACTGTTAGCTGTGTCATCATGTACCGAAGTACATTCTCCAGAGCGAGTCCATCGCCCTCTGTGTGGTGAAAGTTGCCCTCGAATGAGTACTTGGTACGCAAGAACCACAACTTCAATGATGTGAGCAGGGGATCAACAGGGCAGGAATTGTCTACCCCTACCCCCCAGCGCATACCTGTGATTCTGTAAGGGCCTTGTGTCGCATCGATGTCTTCAGTGTCTGACGATGCTGGTCCAGGATCTGCACCCAATCGGGGCGGGTCAGGAGTAATCACAATGTCAAAATCACGACCAAGCAAAAATCCTCTATTTAACACGCTCTCTTCATGTTCTTCCTCTGTCTCAGATGGTGACGGGTTGGGCTGAGCTGACTTGACAGGAGTTTTAGGCCGACGTTTAGTCTTCTTTCCCTTTGATTTGTCTGGCGAGTGATGTGATTCTTCAGACCCACCAGCTGATCCTGAAGACGAATTGTTCTGATCCACGTTTTCCATGATGGTCTCTGCACTCTTGTCAGGCGATGTGTATCAACAAAATCAACTCCGATTAATTTTTATTCCACTTTTGTTAAGAGCTCAAATGAACGCGACTCACTCAGTTGGAGCGTTCTCACAGTTATGCGGTTTCCCGGATTTGACCCCGGCCCGAAATAAATTCCGATTAAAATTTGTCATTTTCAAAAATTAAATTCTTCAGAACAATTAAATTAAATAAAAAATAAAAATAAAAAGCCGAGACATCATTTTCAAAAAATAAAAAATAATTTTTATAAATTCGTTTTTCATTACAAAATTTGCAATTTAGATCCTTTAATTTTGTTCATGGAATATCAGCCATGTTAGGCGTTTTTCACTCTTGCTAGGTGATAAAATAATACAAAAAGACGCAATTTCTGCTGGGTCTTTTGTTGTTGCGGCGGGTGGGTTTCAACCTTCGAGACAGCTAGAAACCCCATTTTCAAATAGGAATGTCATCATTGCTTCCAATTTTTGTTTGCCATTTTCTGGTCACGAGTTTGTTCTCTTTGTCTTTTTGAATGATTTTCTTTCTCTTCTTTCTCCAATACAGCCACATTGTTAAACCCTGTTTTTTGATTTTGGAATTCCAAGTTTTTAACAACAAATTTCATTCAAGCAAACAAATTAAAAATGTGCTACTTTTTTTTGCAGCAGTTCTTTTGGATGGGGTTGACATTTCTTCTGACCCAGCACTCTGAACTGCATTGGAGAATTATTCCAACAGTCAGTTCCGGCCGTTACGTATTGTCCAAACAAAACTGTTCTTCCAGTGAATAATTATTTTTTTCACATTTGTTTGGGTTGTGAAAGTTTTACAAATAGCTGCTTATCATGGTTCATTGTTTTTTCACATTTGTTTTTTTTCCTAATTCAGTCAACTGTTTTATTTTTGTTGCAAAATCAGAAAAATATTCGATTTCACAACACTTCATCTTCTTTTTCATTCAAAGTACAAAGTCTAACAAAGTCTAACTAATTTCATTTTTACTTTTTTTGGTTTTCGTGTAGTCCTATTTTTGGTCTTGCAGCAGCAAAGTTGTTTTTTTAATTGTCAAAATATTTAAAAAGGATACTTCAGTTGTATCCTGTGACATTTCACAAAGATGACATTGTGAAGAGAAAACAAAACAATAGTTTTAATTTTTTTATAAACTGAAGTTGTGAATTTTGTATAAAATTATATTTTTCCATTTTGTTACAGCAAAAAACAAACACTTGTGAAAAACATGACAACAAATAAAAAAGAAAGAGAGAAAAAAAAGAGGGCACAAAGATTTATGATCGAACAAATTGCAAGCAGAGTAAGAATTCAACAATACCAAAACTACCTAAAAGATAAAACCAAAAGTCCTTTGTTTCTTGGTGATCAAAATGTTATTCCTCTCGGCGGCGAACAATCTGACTTGGCTTCCTTTTCTTCTCCATCTCTTCCTTCATTGCTGCTTCAACAGCAGCAGCAGCAGCAGCAAACAATTGACAATGACCTTCCTGCATTTAATCCTTCTCTCCCTTCCTCGATTTCGATGCAGCAGCAGCAGCAGCAAACAGTTTATGATAAAGTAAATTTAACTCTTCCCTTAAAAAGCTGTTTGTCATCTACTTTGATGAAGAATCAACCCCCAGCGCCACGCTATTTAGCTACTCTCAACCAACCCCTCCTTGACATTCCTGTTCCACGCTACATCAAAAAAGAAGATTTTAAAATTGTATCGCCATTTAAAATGTCTGTTAGACCAACAGCAGACTTCAGATTAATCTCTCCCTCAAAAACAACAACTAACTTGCATATTTACGAATATGATGCAAACACAACGTTTGACGATGATGTTCCATTCACCTTTACCGTCTGCGAGGTTAAACAGTTCTTGGCCAGCATCGGAGTATTCTTATAATCTTGTTGAATTTTTCAGCCGGGTATCTTTAACGTTTTGTCTCTCAAATATTAATTTCCAACTATCAAGATTTTTAATTGTGCTTTGCACGATGCACGCATCATGTCAAATAAATGTTTGACAACTAAATCCAGACCAAACTAATTTGTGTTTACCCAACTAACTTGTGTGTTTTTGAATGTTCAATGTTTGTACTTTTTATTATGTCGAGTGTTTGTTTTTGCTGCTGCTTCTGCTGCTGCTGCAGCAGACAACTAACTCCTGCTGCGGGCTGCTGCAGCAGCAGCAAAGCTGATTTGTAGTATTTTTAAACGTTTAATGTTTGTTGACTGCTAACTCAAGAGACCACAGTACACTTTTTATTGTGTCAAATGTTTATTTGGGCAGCGGCAGCAGCAGCAGCAGCAGCTGACAACCAACTACAGGCCAAACTAATTTGTGGGTTGCTAGACTGCAGCAAACTAAATCCCACGGTGAACCTTTGTGACGTCAAATGTTGTTGCTGTTGTGTTTATAATTGTTTGATGTTTATTCGAATATAGGCTACTAACGCTATACCATTTTCTGTCTTCTAAACTGATTTTGTTTTGTCATTCCATTTTGTGCTGCTGCTGCTGCTGCTGCTGCTGCTGCTGCTGCTGCTGCTGCTGCAACCTTGTCCGTGTCTGTCTGCTGAACTGAAAATTATTAACTCACTACCTACTAAATGTCTTGCTGCTGAAAAAGCTAAATAATAAATGATGAAAACAATTGGCTGCTTGAAAATAATTTGGCTGCTTCGATGCTGCTGCAGCAGCAGCAGCAGCAGCAGCAGCAGCAGCAGCAGCAGCAATTCTGATAAAACATACATCTTTCTATTTTTTTGCTCCTGCTGAATTTTCCTACAACCACGTGTTAAATGTTTTGTTTTTTTTCACCTCAGGTGGACCAATCAATATACACGCAGCAGAGGAGGTGAAGCAGGACAACCGAGGACTACGCTGCTGCTGCTGCTGCTGGAGGAGGAAGAAGGCCTCTCATTTAATTTCATCCGTGCAATTCAAACAATTATTTAAACGTTTCCTAATATACAATGAAACAACTCTTGCAGCAAACATCACCTTCACCAAAAATAAATATAAAATTATTAAAACACAAACACATTTAATTTAAAATTATTTTGTTTATTTTATTTTAGTTTTATCATTTAAATTTAAACAAGGACTAGAAAGTAAGAGCAGCAGCAGCATCTGCTGCGGGTGAGACAAGAAGGGGTGCCCCTTTTTGAAGGAGGAGGAGGAGGAGGGGAAGGGGGGCCCCCCGCGGGGTTCGCGGCTCCGCACGCGCGCGCGCGACGCAGCAGAGGCTCCGCCAGCGTCGCACAGCGTCCAAGAGGTTCCCGCAGATGAAAGAAGCGCCGCAACTCCCCTGCGCGTGCGCGTGGTTGGAGGGGAGGGGGGAGGATGGTTTTGGAATGGAATCAAGGGGGTGGGGGAAGGGACGGTTTTTAAAGGCTGCTTAAAAAAAAGTACTTTTTATTACGCTTCGAAACGAGAAAAGACGAATGTTGTTGAAAACAGCAGAAAACAAAAGCGAGTTCGAGCAGCCTAGGACAAGGTTCAAATTATATTACACACCTTTTCAAATCTAGCTAGCCTTCCTTACATTTAAATTATGTCAAACATAGCTCTCTCTCTTTACGATATCTGGCTGCTGCTGCTGCTAAGCTGCCAATCTTTTTACATACCTCCTCGTGCTGCTGCTCCCCGCGCGAGAATAATGACAAGCTTTATTTAATTTATTTACTCAATTGCCCACTGCTACACATTATTATTCTCCCTCCTCCTTTTTAAAGAATAAGAAGAAGAAGGAGGAGGATTATTGCACACGGCCAACTAACTTGCTGCTCAGCAACGACACTTTTTTTATTTTCCTCAGTTTTATTTTCCCCTGTTTCAACTCTGTAACAATTAACAACAATTTTTAACATTTCAACATTCAAAACAACAACTTTCAGCAGTAGCAGAAACATAAACAAAAACAAATTAGTTGAGTTCAGCAGCAGGTGTCTTCTTCTCTTTTCAAGTCTTGTTTCCAAAACGTTTAAATGAGGTTGAAATATAGCTGTCTCTCCTTCAGGTCAGGTTCCAATCTCTCAATTAGCACTCTGAGACGCCTCTCAACTCCTTCTCCGTCTTCTCCCTCCATGTTCCTCGAAAAGAATTTGCTGACCATGCAAAGAGTTGTCAGCGCGTACGAAATGATTGGCGGACTGTAAAAGTCTTCTCTCTCGTGGCTTTCCAATATGTCGAGCACAGATTGGTAAACTCCCAAGAGGACGTGAGCTCTGGTAAAAGTTTCGCCCCTGGGAATGCACGCCGGATCGAGCTCCGGCCTTTGGTGACAGTGCGCTTCCAAAATTCTGCTCTGGACAGCCCTAATGTTGGGACAATCGTGTTGGCTAGAGGGTCGAAGGTTGCTTTCTAGATGAACAGCGTTTCTACTCGAGCCCGGTTTTTTATTTCTATTTAGAGGAGAGCGAGCTGTGGTTTGGTTTTGCTCTTCAAACGTGAACTTGTGGTTTGACGTTGTTGCTGCTGCTCCTCGCCACGAAAGCAAAAGCTGTCTCGACTTGTAATCGGCAGCCGAATGCGGCTTGTTTTCCTTCTTTTTCGATGCTTTTGCAACAGAAACGTGTTCCGATTCTTGCTTGATCCTCTCTCTGAGTTCCCCGGTGGGTTCCGACACAGTGTGGGAGTGCACTCGTTGATTGGACGTTACAAAAACAAAGAGGGTGGGAACGTAGGCAGCTCCAGAGTGAACTTTGGCAGCTGACATTTCTGTTCTCGCCAAAGTTTTAAACATTTCGCACTCTGAAGGTTTCAGCAGGACAGACAAGTTGATGTCGTGGTACATCACCATGGAGTGTTTTCCGGTGTGCCATCGTCCGCAGCCTTCAGACGAGATGTACTGGTGACAGTTTGACGAAAACGGGTTTTCAAAAATCAGACTCTTGCCTACAGAGGTTTCTCCCGTCAGGGCAATGCAATAGAGGTCGTCAGGTTTTGCACGAAAACAGCCCACAAACGAATAGACGTGCAGAACAAAGCACTCTTTGGCAGTCAATTTTCCGAGTTGCGTTGGATTTCCAGCAACAAAACTGACGTACGGCGAGTCGATCCACTGCGCAAAGGCTGTTCGGTACATTTTTGCCATCGAATTGATTGCAGTTTTTCGCAGTCTGATGTGACCGAAAGATCTTGAAACTCGTTTTTCGTGTTCGTCCACCAGTTGCTTTACAACCAGCGGCAAAAGTTTGCTGCAAGCCACCGGACTCAAAGCGCTCAGCTTTTCCTTGGCCGCGTCAATCAAAAATTGCTTGTCGTCTTCAGACACTCCGTCGTAAAAAAAAAACTTGTCTTTGTCTTCTTCTTCGCGGTTGCGGTTGCGGTTGTGGCTGCTGCTGTTGCTGCTGCTGCTGCTGCTGCTGCTCCCGTTACTTTTATCCTCAAACGCTTGCTGCTGCTGCTCCGTCAGGAGCATCAAGAGACCATCTGTCAGCTTTTCTTTTTGGGTCAACAATCCCTCCACAATCATTCTGATGGACCTCTGCCTCTCTCCTTCTTCGAAATCAAAATCCTGAAGATCTTTGAGGAGCGTTGTTGCTGCTGCTGAATCTGCAGATTCAGCAGCAGATTTTGGCGTTGCAACGTCGTCTGCTCTCTGACGTTTTTTTGCTACTGCTGCTGCGGCCATTGCTCTTGTCAAAGGTTGGTTAACTTTCCGAGTTGCTGCGGCTTCGCCTTCTGAAAGAATAATAAATAAGAAAAAGTGTTAGTGTAGTGCAGAAAAATCCAAGTCGCCAAAATCAATGTCGTCTGCTGACAAAGTTGAAAAGGCACTATCTTCTTTTTGGTTTTCTTCTTCTTCTTCTTCTTCTTCTTCTTCTCCAGAGTAGGCTCTCTTTCTGTCTTTTCTGTCTCTCTGTGTTTTAAATTTTCTTCGTCGTCCATCTCTCTTGCTTCCTTTGATTCTGCTGCGATTCCTCGATGAAACATTCTTTTTCTTCTTCATCTTCTTCTGCTTCTTCTTGACATTGTCTTTACGCTTTTCAACATGCGACACTTTTCCCGCCGAATTATAAGGGGGCGACATCCTAGTCTCTGACTTTCCCGGAAGAACAAGTCTGTTTTTGAAAAGAGTCTTTGGAGCAAAATAAGACAAGAGGGCAGCAGTGACGTGTCGAAATCCTTTAAACTCTGGGGTGTTTGCTTTTGACTTTCTTTCGGTGGGTGCGTCCCTCCTGGTGGCCGCCGAAAGATAGTCAACGAGAATGACCACCACAGGTCGATCGTGCAGTTTGATGCGTCGCCCATCGTTGAGCAGGCAAATTGCAGGATTGTGTAGAATTTCATACAGCAGTGATTTGCAAGACCTCCACTGTTTAGCAGGCAAGAAATTTTCCACGTCAGACTCCATCTGAAGAACCGTCTTGTTCCACACTGCTTCGTCCTTGTCTATGCAGCAGGCATCGTCGTCATCATTGTCCTCGTCCTCTGAACTGTCTCCGTTATTCGAACCTCCCTCGTTGCCGTCCTCCCTTTTTCTTTTTCTTTTGGAAGCAGAAGCAGATCTTTTGACAATTTGATCTTCAGTTTTCTTTGTCTTGACTGAGGCAACCAGTTCTGGCCTGAGAATCAGAAAACTTCCCCTGACAAATTCTCCCGCGCCCGGCAAATTTCTCGAAGCATCTGATTGATTTTTTACCTCCACGTCCAAGAGGTTGTCTGCCTCTTCCTCATACATTTCAACTCTCGAAGGGTACGGATAAACGACCGCAAAACCACTCTTTGGGTCGAGCAGACGGAGAAGGTGAGAACAGGCCACCTGGTAGGGCTGGACAGATTCTGGCAAGGCACTTAGTTCGAGAACCAACACTTCCCTGCTTCGCTGTGCCGCTCCCACAGCCTCTTTGAGTCTAGTCTTTAAATCTGGGTCAAAAATTCTGGTCGAGAGTATGTAGCTGGCCAAGTTGGTGACAGAAGCGCTCGAACAAAATAGGGCGATCCTGTGAACCAGGTTGAGCAGCTCGTACTGTCTGCTTCCCAGGATCGAGTGGGTAATTACAAAACAGTGACCGAGCGCCAAGTGGTGTGTTGCTGCATTCACAATTTCACGAATATGCTGAGTCACTTTTTGAAGGTCGTCTATCAAAAGGACATCTCCTTCGTTCAACTCCTCGATGTCAAAGTCTTCCCAAGTTCGCTGCAGCAGCTGCGCCAAAGGCCGTCTGAACTTGCTGTCGTCCTTGGGTTCCTCCAGAGGCACAAACGTCACAGACTTGTTGCAATTTACAACCCAGAGTCGAACAACGGGATCCTGAAAAAACAAGTGCTGATGTTCGACAATCTTTCTTACGTACGTGGACTTTCCCAAAAAACTGGGTCCCGCGAGAAGAGTAGTGGTCTGTCGCGGAAAAGGCCGAAACAGTTTCCAGCGATCCTCGTTGCCTTGCTGCTGCTGCTGTTCAATTTCTAATTCGGTCTCTTCCCTTTGGAGGTCCATGCTTGACTGTGAAAGCTAGAGACAGATCCTCTCCCTTTTATAGTTGTATTAAAGCTTAAATAAACTGCTGACCAAAAACTATAAATTTGCATATTAAAACTTAAAATGTAACAGTAAAAAATAATTGTGGTGGGCATTTCACATTCAATTTATTTTCAAACACAAGGTACAATACAAAAAAAACACTTTCAATACTTTTTCAAAATGTGCAAGATTATTATTACAAAAATTTGTTGTCGTGTTTTGCAGGAGCAGCCGACACGTCAGCAGCAGCAGCAGCAGCAACAGCAGCTGAAGGGAGAAGAGAATGAGAAAGGGGGTGATTCGAAATGACTTTGGTAACTGTGTCTTGGTTCAGAAGGCGGTTGACTCTCCTCTCTTGGGGAAATTGCAAACCAGAAAGACCTGCAAGA
>Ga0208226_1000410_pt1 | contig 11301 bp, 9 predicted proteins | sample LakMenE18May11ns_FD_150713 | JGI IMG/M metagenome (GOLD analysis project Ga0208226, IMG submission 150713) | Freshwater microbial communities from Lake Mendota, WI - 18MAY2011 deep hole epilimnion ns (SPAdes) | ecosystem: Environmental > Aquatic > Freshwater > Lake > Epilimnion/Euphotic zone ... | reverse complement strand
TTTGCAAGAACCTGAAATTGCTTCTCAAGAAGTTGAAATTGCTTCTCAAGAAGTTGAAATTGCTTCTCAAGAACCTGAAGTTGCTTTACAAGAACCTGAAGTTGCTTCGCAAGAACCTGAAGTTGATTTACAAGAACCTAAAGTTGCTTTACAAGAAGTTGAAATTGCTTTAAAAGAACCTGAAATTGCTTTACAAGAACCTAAAGTTGCTTTACAAGAACCTGAAATTGCTTTACAAGAACCTAAAGTTGCTTTACAAGAACCTAAAATTGCTTTACAAGAACCTAAAGTTGCTTCTAAAGAACCTAAAATTGCTTTACAAGAACCTAAAGTTGCTTCTAAAGAACCTGAACTTATTGATGCAATTAGTTTAATTCGTGACAAACCACTTGATAACGTGGAAAACGAAGAAATTCGACTATGGCTCATTAGAAAGCGAGAAAAATACATGCGATTACAGCTTTTTCTTCAAAAACAAAAAATTGTTCCTCAAGAAGGAGAAGTCGTTCCTGAACCTGAAGTAGTTCCTGAACCTGAAATAGTTCCTGAAGCGGAAGTCGTTCCTGAAGCAGAACTCGTTTCTGAACCTGAAGTTGTTCCTGAACATGAAGTCGTTCCTGAACCTGAAGTAGTTCCTGATCCTGAAGTAGTTGCTGAACCTGAAATAGTTCATGATCCTGAAGTAGTTCCTGATCCTGAAGTAGTTGCTGAACCTGAAATAGTTCCTGATCCTGAAGTAGTTCCTGAACCTGAAGTCGTTTCTGAAGCGAAAGTAGTTTCTGAACCTGAAGTAGTTCCTGAACCAGAAGTAGTTCCTGAACCTGAAATCGTTGCTGAACCAGAAGTCGTTCCTGAACCAGAAGTCGTTCCTGATCCTGAAGTAGTTCCTGATCCTGAAGTAGTTCCTGATCCTGAAGTAGTTCCTGATCCTGAAGTAGTTCCTGGTCCTGAAGTAGTTGCTGAAGCGGAAGTAGTTCTTGAAGCGGAAGTCGTTCCTGAACCTGAAGTCGTTTCTGAAGCGAAAGTAGTTTCTGATCCTGAAATAGTTCCTGAACCTGAAATCGTTGCTGAACCAGAAGTCGTTCCTGAACCAGAAGTAGTTCCTGAACCAGAAGTAGTTCCTGAACCAGAAGTCGTTCCTGAACCTGAAGTCGTTCCTGATCCTGAAGTTGTTCCTGAACATGAATTAGTTCTTCAAGGAACAGAAGAAATTGTTCATACAGAAAATAAAAGGAAAAATAAATGTTTATCCGATTGGAGAAATTTATAATTTTATATTAATTTTTTTGAAATTTTCTTTTTATACAAAAGAAAATACTATCAAACTATTTTTGTCTTAAAATAGAACATAAACGCTCGAATAATCAAACTGATACTAAAAATATACTTATTTTTTCATCGATTGAATTAGAACATATAAAGTACAAACTTTATTGTTGGCAACAAGATTTTATAGGTAATTTTTTAGTGATAAAATAAATGTCGTAAAGACTTTAAAGTCTGGTAATTATTTTTTACGTTGAATTAAACCTAACAAAAATTTAATTATAAAAACTACTAGAATAACACCTACAATACCAATAATAATATATATTATAATTTTTAAAATTTTACCAATTATATTATCTATTCCTCCAAGTCCACCATCTATCAGATCATCTGCTGCTCCCCAAAAATCAACTGAAACACATTTTAAAGTATATCCAGTAGGTATATTAAACTTAGATGGATCGCATTTAGAAGAACAGTCTGCTTCTGATTGTTTACAATCAGATGAAACTACACAATCAGCGCAATTAGCACATGCTGTGTCAAGTGTAGTATCATTATAAATTCCCGGAAAATCTCCTGTTCCTTTTGGTTTTGCACCGATAGCACATGGATTAAAATTTTCATCGTGAGTGTCTTTGATGCTTTCGCGCATACTACATAATGAATATCCAGATTGATCATTCGGATCATTCGTGTCACTTTCATTACATGTAAGAGGTTTGATTTTACATTTATCATTGGTTTGCATATTAATATACCAACAACCGTTCATTGCGTTTTGATGTTTTTTAATAGCATTATAAAGCTCTAGAGCCCCAAAAGCAGCTCCTCCTACTGCAATAGCAGTAACCACAAATTTTCCAAATTTTTTCCCATATTCAACACCTTTTTTTATTTTTTCAATAGCATCATTAAGTTTACCCCCTTTATTAGCTCTGTTCGCTCTCCTTTGCATATCTTCAGCATCTTTTGGTTGACCCTTCTGACCCGGAGGATCTGATGGGTCACTCACACTATTTGATATTTGATTTCCAGTATTTGTAGAGTCGTTAACACCTTGCGCTTTTTTTACATTTGGTTGCTCTGCCCATGCCTTTTTATTAGCAGCATCAAACTTTTGAAATTCAGGGCTATCTGTGCTTTTTATACCTAAATCTTTTAAAACAGACGCTACGTCTGGAGGTTTTATTTCCGTATTTATAGATCCTGATAATCTAGATTTTAGGTCATTAACATCTGCATCATTAATTGTAATCTTACCATCCCTAATACCAATTTTAAGTTCGTTAGCACCATCAAATTTTGCACCAGTTCCTTCGGCTGACCGCCAGGCCTCTAATGCACTGGTAGCATCTTCTAGTGATGTAGTTGCATCAAGTAATGGTAATAATCCTTTTTCTTCTGTTAAAGCATCTAATAATCCACCGAAATCTATTTCAGCCATTTATATTATAATATTAAATAATATTTTTGTAAATAATATTATTTACAAAAATATTATTATTTATAATATTATTTATTATTATAAATGACTACAGCTGTTAATCCAGACGATTATTGCAAAGATCCTAGCAAATATGTAAACATTTTAAAGGATGATACGATAAAAAGTTGGAATATGTTTTGTGATGCTAAAAAATCAAGTAAGGATAAGAATACAGCAGGAACGTCCATAGAGGATATTGGAAAAGCTGTACCAGCTGCTATATTAAAAATGATACAGAGTATGTTAACACCAGAAGGACTTGGAATGCTTGGTGCATATTTTGGAGTAAATTTAGCTGTTAAGGCAATATATTCTAGAATGGTAGAAACAATTGCATTAAACATTTCGAAAGAGTTGAGTCAAGCTGGCGCTAAGATGATAGCTGATGGGCTAAGTGAAGCTGCTATAAATATATCTACTGTTTTTGTAGCAATGATCCAAAAATTTATTTTTGAAGAACTCACAATTGGGGGTTTATATGCGTGTAAGTTGTTGCTTGATGCAGTTGGGTGGATTGGAGAAGAAGCAATACCTTTTCTTGGAGAAGCTATGATGTTGTTTCAACTTCTCGGAATGATATTTGATGGTTGGGATCCGTGTGCCTTAAACTCTGAATTAGATGATAAAAGTATTGATACTTTTAATACTAGCTTTGATAAGGTGTTTGGTGAAAATATATTAAGACCATTGACTTCTGTTACAGATGTTTATGGAAATGTTTATTTTTTTGATTTATGGCCAATAGAATTTTATGCAGATAATTCATTTCTTGTTAACGATAAGCCAGATGTATATGGTCCTATGTTAGCACAATTTATGACCAAATGGTTATGTTCTCAACGAACTAATTCATATGGACAACCTATTGCATGGCCTAAAGGAGGTAAATTAATTGATAATAGTGTACTTGCTCAATTTGAAAGATCTGCAGTGCTAGATTTTACTAATAATAATAAAGTTGTTGCAAATTGGGCTATTCGATTTATGCCTATTATACTACTAATAATATTTTTTATTTTATTATTTATAATATTTGTGTTAATTAAAAAATAATGTCAATAGATTATGGTGTAATTACTGATATAGATTATGCACAAGCGTACGCGTATGCATTTGATCAAGTTAAGAGATTAAAATGTAATGATAACGACTTGATACTTAAATATTGCAACAATATTGATCCTGGCTGTTTTAAATGGAAAAAAAACGATTCTAATCGTATTTGGAGAATGCCTTCTTATCTGACAAACACGGAGTGTAATACGATTGTAGACAACTCAAGCGAATGTCGAGAAGAGATGGGTGCACCCGATTGTATAAAAGATACTAGAACGCCAAGTCGTAGTAGTACTGGTAATATTTGTGGCTACGCTCCTTTGGATCTTCAATCTGGTCATTGTCATATTATGAGTGAAAGATTATGCAATTTAAATCAAACGATTCCATATACATGTAATCAAGATGAATGTAATTTTCTTGATAAAGATAAGTTAGCAAATGCTTCTTATGTAGAATGGCATCCTAACACAGGAGAAGTAGAATGTGGAGATGGTACAAAAGTTACTTGTTCACTACCATCTGTATGTGTAAATAAAAAATGTACTTGTAAAACAGATGATGATTGTCGTGGTTCATCTGTATGTAATAAAGATGGTAATTGTGAAGGTGGAGGAGTATGTATGTTAGGAAATTTTTTACTTAGACAATGGTGTGAAAATCCACAAAGTAGATGTAAGAAAGATTCAGATGGAAATTATCCTGACGAATGCAAAGGAAACTCTTCTACTCCTGGAGTGACAGATGTACCACCTTTTTTTTATAATGAAAATACCGGTAAATGTTTTATAACAAAAGACTATTGTCAGAGATTTGGAGAAGATTATGATGGAGGAACAGATTGCAGTGATTCTAAACCTTGTAGAGGTGAAGGGATGGCTTGTTATAAAGGAACTTGTACTGGACCTGGTTCTCAATGTACAACAAGTGGTGGTCAAAAAGCAGGTGAATTTTTTGTAGGTAAAACTTTATTTAGAATGTTTAAACCACATACACAATGCGGCTCACAACATAAAGAAAATTTTACACAGGAGTATACAACAGATGGTTTTGCACCTAAGCTTGGCAGTATGTATGAAAGTTTTAATAAATTACCTGAAACAATAGAAAAAATGTTAGATCCAAGTATGATAAAATCAAAGATATTGGTTAATAAAAATTTCATACAAGGAATTGATCTATATTTTATTATATGGAAAGATAGCGCAAATATGGATACTGAAGGTCAAATAAGTTATGACATTTCTCAAATTAAGAAAAAATACCCATTTTTACTTAAAAAACGTGATGGATTACTATACATAAAAATAAGTAAAAAAGATATTGGAAACAATAATGATTTGAAACGGATATATTTATCATTAGGATCATCTAATTGGATTACTATGAATTTGGCTAATAGTCTTATAAAAATGAAAGAATCTAAAAATTTTATGAAAGAATGATTATTTATTTATATTATATAAATAATGTCATCTTTTGATAAAAACATATTAGTTGAAAATGCTATGAAATTTGGTCTTGCATATTTCTTAATTGGTGCAATAATTATTATTACAATATATACTTCTAATAAAGATACTGGTATTATTCCAGATGATCAATCATCATCTCGTCTTTCAACTTTAAATGAAGTATTAATTTCATATTTTGGAACATCATGGGTTTATATTCTTCTTTTTATTTTTACAATACTAATATTTATAATGTTTCTTTTATATAACAATACTAACACTGATATAAATATAAATATTGATGATCATAATGGAAATATATTAATTAAATTATTATTAACTCTCATATTTATTATTATAATTTCTATTATTACGATTGCAATAAGATCTTATTTGTCTGATAAAGCTAAAAAAGACGGTTCTGGTATTCCAGATTATATTCCAGGTTTTGACGCTGATGCAGAAAAACAAAAGAAACAACAAATTCTTATGATTATTGGAGCTGGATCAGTACTTTTATTTATACTTATATTATTATTTCATTATTTTTGGACAAAATATATAAAGCATCAAGCTCCTAATATATAAAAACTCATATATTTTAAAAAATAATATATTTTATAATAATAAATGGATACACAAATATTATTATTTATTTGGATAGTATTAGCAGTATTAATATTTCTTTTAGGCATCATGAATGCTGTTTCTATCATGACATTAGAAAGTAGAATGAACCAACTTGATTCAAAAAGTAATAAAAGTGTTATGATGATTATAAAAGATAATTTGTATATTTTTGCACCTATATTACTTGCGTCACTTGTTTCACCACTATTTATTATTTTTATAAATGACAACACACTAAAATACATAGTCGTTTCAACAATAATTATTATTAGTATTACAATAGGAATTGTTATTAAGAAAGAAAAGTCTGGTAAATAGAATTACTTGTATTTTTATTATTTGAGAATTCAAATAATAAACGAACTAATTATAATTTATTATATATAATAAATGATTAACTTAAAATTTTTAAAGACACAAATCTTTGCATTCTTTTCTATTATGATATTCGTTTTAATATGTATAATAATATACAAAATATTAGGCCCAGAACCTCCTGGTTATTGGAACTATGTTCCTTTTCCCAGTATGAGTCCAAAAGATTTACCAGATGCTATTTCTTCACAAAAAACTTGTTATACTAATTTAACAGCGTGTAATGAATCAGGTAGTTGCTTAGCATGTGGAGAAAAGTTTGAATGCGTAACTGTTGAAACAGATACTCAATATATATTCAATCATATTAAAGTACCTAAAGGTAAATGGTGTTTGCCTAAAAAACCAAATCAATCATGTGGTACTTATACAGGTAAATGGGTTTGGTCGAGTGGTGCTTGTTCAGATGGTAGCTCACAATGTTGGAAATGTGAATGTTTATATCCGGAATTATATGATGGAGCCGATTGCATGGTTCAAAAGGTATGTATAAATCATAGTAAACATGCAGGTGATGATCAAAAAAATAATATATTAATAGGTACATCTCATGGACCAGATCAATATCTAGGTGTTGAATGGAATCCAAATAATGCAGGCGATAGTACTGTATTAACTGTAAATCCATATACAACAACCACAGACGGAAAACCGTGGTTTAAATGTCAATGTAGCGTAAATGATGTTAAACCATCATATATTAATTTACCTGGAGATCCATACAGTTGTCATGTTGATCCATGTTGGGAATATTCAGATTACGGTGTTGCTGGGGCGATGTGTACAGAAGATAATTGTTCCTGTACATGTAATGGTGGTGTTGTTGCACCTGATGGTAGTAAGTTTAAAAATACATGTGTGCATGACAATATTGTTTGTAACGGTGGTCATTTTAATATAAACACCAACGAATGTGTTTGTGATAATCCAGTTAATCTAGTTGAAAACTGTGTATCAGATAATTTTTCAAGAGGAGCGTCGTTTGGACCACCTCTTTGCCAATCCGATAGTGATTGTATTAGTGGTAAATGTGATAGTACTGGATGGTGCAAATGTAAAGATTCTACTAATCCTCTAGGTAGTAATTGTCTTAGTCCTTGTGATGGACATACTTGTGAGAATGGTTCGTCGTGTCATATTGATACATCTCAAGACAGAAAATATCGTTGTGATTGTAAACTATTACCTACTTCAATTAAAGATTGTAAGAGAGACAAATCGTCGTATGTATATCAAACATACGCAGGAATAAATTGTGAAAAAATTATGTATACTGACGGTACATATGTGGCTGCAAGTGGACATCCTCCAGACATAGCACCATGTACGATAACAGGATTGCCAGCTGGCGCGACTTATAACGACCTGATGGCTGGCAAATATTGCGAGTCAGGTAAAATACATGAAGTAAGTGGTGGTGGTTTGTTCGAATCGGAGATACTTGATGTATGTGGCAGTGGCTAAATTAAGTTACTTTTCTTTGATAAATATGTTCTTTATATTCTCTCTAAGGAAAAATTTAGTTTATATTTCTATGTCCAAACAAATTAAACGATAATCTTTCTTAAGATAGAACAAAGAAATAACTTAATACTAAACTTTACTTAGATTAATCTTCATTTGAATATCGATATTTTATGTTAACTTATTATTTTAATTTTGATAAGTGTACGATAATGAGTTGATACTCTATATAAAAGTCAAAAATCATTCTATTGTTTTTTAAATCAAATTTTAAAAAATAAAATTACTCTTTTCATATTCATAAAATAGATTATAAACCATATTATTGGCATGACCGACCAAGATAAGGATCATACTTACATTCACCTGGAGCACAACAGGTCATACCAAAGCAATCCTGACCTGGCTCCGCCATATTCGGCATTCTTAAAGTACAATTGTTTGGATATCCAGGTTCACTAGAACCGCAGCCAGTATCTCCAGGATTACAATATGGACATCTACAATTTTTACAAAAAGGTTTTCTATATGAATCAGAACCTATTAAAATACATGTACCTCTGTCTCCGCATGGACCATTATTTTTACAAAATTCAACACATGTTTCTCCAATAGAATTGGATTTATCATCTGCTATTCCAGCTGTGTCTATACAATTACAACTTTTGGCATCTTTATCATATGTTCCAAAAGGTTGACAAGGATCTGGTATACATTGTGGTTGGCCTTCACAATTTTGTTTATACGATATATTTTTAGTATCTTCTGGGCATCTAATATAACCAGGATTACATTCACATGATGTATCTACTTTTATTCCATTAGGTTCACAACTATCTTTAACACAATTTTTAGTATAAATATTCGTATCAGAATATCCAAAATATGTTAATCCCGTTCCACATTTACATCTACCATATCTTGGATCGCTATTTGGTTGAGACAACCAAGGAACATGGCAATATTTTTGCTCACTTCCCGATACATTATCATCACAGCTTCCACTTAGATTTCCTGTTGTGTCAGGAACACAACATAAGCTATCTGCTCCAGCTGTAATACACTCACTATTTGTATTACACTTCAATTGATTTCCATCATCCATATTTTTAACTACATATAAATCACCAAATCCGGAATCATGTCCACACGCTTTCTCAAGGTTACAATCTGATAAAGGACTTAATTGATCAAATAAGTTTTGTATTGTACAATGACAACCCCATTCATATTTGTTATCTTCGTACTCTACAAGTATAGTATCTGATGTAAATTGATTACAGCTTGTAGTTTGTTTGACATCTGGTAAACACCATCCTTTATTTTCAAGAGATTCTGGTACATTAATAATATCAGTACCGTGTTTCCAAATATATGGATTTTCGGAAAATTTTAGAGTTGCTGAATTATCACTATCATCACATAATATAGTTATAGTATCATTTTTAGTATAGTTATTTCCTGTTTCAATAATAGATACATCTTGTACAACACCACCTAAAGTTGTTATATTAACTGTCATTCCAGTTCCACTTCCAGTTGTTGTAGTTGAACATATTCCATCTTTATATCTATTACCTCCTGTTTTCAATTCAAGTTTTCCCACAACTACACATGAAAATGCTGGTTGATTAATACACATATTACAAGAATTATTATCTTTAGGATCACATGATTGCATTTGTGCAATGTCTGTTGAAATATTACATTCTTTATCATTTGACAGAACACATATATTATGATTCATGTCTCTTGAAAAAATACATTTATAACCTTTCGAACAGTCATCATCTACTGTGCATGCATCTTGGTAGTGAGATCCTTTTGGAAAATGTTTCCATATCAAAAGTGCTATAACAATTGAGAAAAAACCTATAATTCCCCAAAAATAAATATTTACTTTCATTTTTTAATATTTGCCAAGTTAATAATATTTTTATCAGCCATTAAATTTAACATATCACGAATACTAAATTTATTAACATCTTGACGTTTATATATAAATTGTTTTTTAGCTCCTTTGGATTTATAAAAATTCTGAATTTCATCTAACGTTTGTATACATTTATAAGGTGTTGGTAAACCTGAAACTGGATCTACAGGATATGCAGGAGAATATTGTATTTTTCCACCTGGATCTGGTTCACACTCATTTCCTGTAAATATTCCATAAACGTATGCTTTATCACCATTAAAGAAAACCCAATAACCAGCCGGTTCCATATGAATAAGAGCTGAGTTTTCGTAGTTCCAATAAGACACACGAATGCATTTATTAGAATTTATCAAACATAACGGAATAAGTATATATGGTTCAACAATATATGAATAAATAATCAAACTCAATGCAATTGCTACAAAAACAATTGCAAATCTTATTAACAAAATATATCTATATTTCATTTATTATATCTTTATAATAATAAATGAAAATACTAATAAAGATTATTTTATTCGCAATATTTATTTTAATAGGGATAATAATTATATTTGGAATTCTATATAATAAACCTAATCCAAAACCAATTTCTATATTAATAAATCAAAGTGGTCAAACTCGAAAAAATTGTACAGTAAATCCTGTTACATGTACGAGTGACTTAGATTGTGTAGATGATTGCTTAGAAGCATCAGAAGGTTTAAAAATGGTTTGCACAAAAATAATTCGTAATACTGAAGAACAACGAGAGAAATATGGTTCAACTACAAACATTTGCGCTGATGCATCTGCAACAATGGAATGTAATAATGATCTAGGTGGAATATTAGTATATTCAGGCTCTGCTGGTCTTGAACGTATGGAATGGGATTGTATATGCTCTTATCCAGAGTATGCAGGTTCTGACGGTTGCCAAACAATCAATGCTGATGTATGTGGTGGACCTTCAAATAAAGACGGATTTAAATGGACAATCAACACTGGAGCACCTTCAGACGCAAATTGTGATTGTCCAGAAGGTAAAACTCGTTTTAGAAAAACAGATGGTGATAAACCTATCTGTGTACCATCATCATTAGTAAATTGGTATTCAGATCTTGATACTAATGATACTTTTAATAAACCATGTAAAAACGCAGATAAAGTTATAGATAACGGAAGTCCCGGATCATGTCCGTCAACGTTAGACGATGGACAAATTTGTGAACCAACATGCAATGATGGCTATATTTTAACTGGTAATCGAAAATGTAATAATGGTGTTTTATCTGATACTGCAATCTGTAAAAGTCTAGATTGTGATCTAACAAAATCAAGTAAAATTATGAATATTCCAAATATTTTAACGACTGGAAATTGTTTTCCAATTATGAGAGATGGCGACAAATGTACTCCACAATGTAATCAAGGATATCATTTAAATTTCCCTAGAGCCGTTTTCGAATGTAGGAGAGGTGATATTATTGATTTAGGCCTACTATGTCTTGAAAACTAATAAAACAAAATCAGTTTGTAATTTATAAACTAAATTTGCTAATAAAATCAGATGTATAAAGACCAAAATATTCTGTACCTGAATCTCGAAGAGAAAACCAAAACAAACGGTCTGGTAATATATTGTCATC
>Ga0208226_1000408_pt1 | contig 11351 bp, 11 predicted proteins | sample LakMenE18May11ns_FD_150713 | JGI IMG/M metagenome (GOLD analysis project Ga0208226, IMG submission 150713) | Freshwater microbial communities from Lake Mendota, WI - 18MAY2011 deep hole epilimnion ns (SPAdes) | ecosystem: Environmental > Aquatic > Freshwater > Lake > Epilimnion/Euphotic zone ... | reverse complement strand
TGCTGACCCTGCTATAGCCTGAAAGCTCATGGGCGACGAGCTCGACTTGTCGAAACACGGGTTCGGTTTCATTAAAGGTAACGCTTTCTTCGGTCCAGCGGGCAACGATGCCGCCTAAGAATGCGCTGTCGCTGGAAGCGGGAACGGTGGTGGAATCAAGGCATGGCACCTGAACCGCACGTGAAGCCATGGGGATGAGTGTGGCTCTGGGCCTTACCACAGATTTTTCACTCGCAGTTTGCAGCAACTTATCCGTGAACTCGGTGGGAACGAGGTAGCCGCCTTGGGTTCCAACAGAGGTGTTGAGAGCGGATTTTCCATCGGAGGGGTAGGATTGATACTTGCGTTCGAGGGTGCGCCAATCGTTCTTGCGAACGCAAACAAGCCAATCGCCAAAGGATTTTCCTTTTGGGTCTGCTTGATCATGGCCGAAAATAAGCTGAGCTGCATTCTTGCGCGAAAGCTGTTGCGATTTCGCAAAGTCCGCCAAGGCTTGCTCTGCCAATCCAGCATCAGCTTGAGAGTTATGCATGGAAGCATTGGCAAGGGAATCATGTTCAAGAGGTTGCATGGTGCAATCCTTTCTAAAGAGGTGAAGGGCAAGGGAAACAGGGAAAACAAAAGAATCAAACGTGCACGGTTTGCACTAAAGCGTGTGGCTGCGCGGGGAATGCACAACAGGCGTATTCGAGCAAAAGCCATTTTTCGATAATGAGATTAACTTTAATAAGACTAGGAGTGTCTCTTATTTCTTGAGAGGTTGGGCTGCGCGCAATCAAAGGCAGAAAACCTATTGATTTCCCTGCTAATAGCCCTGTTTGAACCAGGGCAAATATCTGATCAGGTATCCAAGGGAGATTTTGCGGGAATGATTCAGGCCTTGTTGGGTAGATAGTTTTCGCTTTGATCCCTTTGAAGCCTGATTCTGCGCTGGGTTTCCTCCAGACAGAAAGGCCCACCGGTGCCAACTCGTAATTGTGGTTGAGCGTCACCACGGGGTTGGCACCAAAAAGCGAATCGTCCATGCCGTTGGCGAGAACGATGTCGCCGCTCCTATCGATCGATTCTTCACTGATCCAAGAAACATCGGATCTTTGGTTGTTGGAGGCATCCAATGATTGATTGGGTGAAACCTTGGTTGCAAGGGATGTGCGTTTGAGGGTGTAGATGGGATCTCTGGGCAGAGATTTTACAATGGTTTCTAATCGATAGGCGAGGTGATCGGGTAGTGGAATGTTGAAGGGGCCGTGTGCTTGTGGCATTTTCGATTCCTCTGGTTGAGTAGATTTTTTTAATGTAGATCGATTAAGTGCGATGGGTGCAGGTGAGTTTTTGATAAAAGGTAAAGTTTTTGTTTAGCGTTCGTAGCCTTTGCAGCCACAGGAAAATCTGGGGCCATGCCTGCGCATGATTGCGATAAGGGGAAAACTGCAAACAGGGCAGCGAACGGTGGTAAGGGGATCGATCTCGCCCGAAAATAAATCAGTTACTTTGGGAAGTGGTTTGGTGTTCCAGAAGATGTTGGTGTCTGGGTTGGAATTATCTTGGTGTAGCTTCATCATAGGTGTGGCTTTCTAAAGTAGAGGATAAATCAGATGGTGAAAAGAGGCTTTTGGAGTTTTGCTTTTTGAGAAAGGAGAAGTAGGTGGGCATCCCAATGGGGAGTCCAGCCGCGCCTGCGGAGGTATAACCTGCGAATGCCCGCCATGGATTTGCAGCGGGCGCATAAAAGAGAAGAATCGTGTTTGGGTAATAGTTCGCAATGAATGCAAAGGGAGGAATCTACAGTTACCATAGTTGGGCTCCTTATGTGTATTTCTGTACACTAACCGAAAGGAAGGAGGAGGTGCAGGTTGGCAGGGCGATTTTGTGGAAGAATTATTAGGTCAGAGCCGGAAGCGTGAGCGACGGTTGGGAAAGAAGCGGAAGCAGAGGCAGAAGAATTATTAGGTCAGAGCCGGAAGCGTGAGCGACGGTTGGGAAAGAAGCGGAAGCAGAGGCAGAAGAATTTGCCACGGACGAACACGGAAAAACACGGAATAAGCATAAGCAGAGACACGGAAAAAGCAGAATCAGCAGCAGAAGATTAGCCACGGAATGACACGGAAAAACACGGAAGCAGCAAAAGCAAAGACATGGAAAAAGCAGAAGAATTATTAGGTCAGAGCCGGAAGCGTGAGCGACGGTTGGGAAAGAAGCAGAAGCAGAGGCAGAAGAATTTGCCACGGAATGACACGGAAAAACACGGAATAAGCAGAAGCAGAGACACGGAAACAGCAGAAGAATTAGTAGAAGCGTGAGCGACCGACTTCTGGGAAAAGAAAAAAGATTATCGATTCAAGTTTAAATAATACAAATCTATCTTGATATCTGTCTTGGGGAAGTATATACTTGTTTTAGTTCCACATTTTTCCTAAAGGTTCTTTTCTTTAAGGGGTATTTATCATGAGAATTAAAGTTTTGGCTGAAAATCTTGCGCGAGAATGCCTCTCCGACCTTACTGCTTCGGATTTGATGGCGCAGCCCCCGATTTCTCTTTTGGCTGAAGCTTCTATCCCCGAGGCTTTAGAATTTTTCACCCTGCGGGGTTTCCATGCAGCACCTGTGATTGATGCAGCAGGCAGGCCGGTTGGAGTCGTCAGTGTTACTGATCTTTTACGCCATGATCTGGATAAGGGTACGCATCCTAGTCATGAAGATAGTTGTTGTTCTCGTAAATCGCTTCCCGAGGGATTTAGTGTCGAAGAGGTAGATACCACCAAGGTGGAAGATATCATGACTAACGCTATTTTTGGGCTTTCCCCCAATACAAAGCTTCCAGATATCATTAAAAAAATGCTCGATTTAGATGTTCACCAATTGTTTGTGGTCAATCAGGAAGGACTTTTAGTAGGTGTTATTAGCACCTCCGATATCATGCGGGTTCTTTATAGCATGCTTTCTTGATAACTATTTCTTTGGCTTGTGTGCTATTAGAAAAACTCTTATTGCTTTACTTTTTTTACAGAGAGATAAGAGTTTTTTTATTATTAACTTAAATATCAATCCTTAACTTGGGTTGCCTTGGTTATGCATTATGCGTTATGATTATGGCTTCTGTTCGCTCGCTTAATATGAATCTTATAAATGAATAACTTTGTGAGTTATGTCTTAAAGGGATGAAATGAAAAACCTCTTTGGAATTGTGATCATAATGGTGCTGGGGTTAGTGGGCTGTTCTTACGAAGCCCCTCAGCAATCAAAGAAAGAACCAGTAAAGATAGAAGTTACCGCCAAGGAAGCGGAAGCTATTATTGTGGCTTTAGAAAAAGATATGGTGTTAATCCCCGCGGGGAAATTTCAGATGGGGCCCCCAGGTCAAGAACATGAAGTTACGCTTACCAAACCCTATTACATGGGCAAGTATGAAGTAACGCAGGAACAATGGATTGCACTTGGCTGCGAAAATATTAGCGTTTACAAAGGCGCAAACTTACCCGCCATTAATGTTTCTTGGTTTGATTCTCAGGAATTTATCAAGAAGTTAAACGCAAAGACAGATGGTGGCTATCGCTTGCCAACCGAGGCAGAGTGGGAATATGCATGCAGGGCGGGAACAACAACTGCCTATTCATTTGGTGATAAAATTACACCTAGTGATGCAAATTATAATGATTCAAAAGTGGGTAAACCCATGAAGGTAGGAAGTTACTTCCCTAATGCTTTTGGCCTTTACGATACGCATGGCAATGTATGGGAGTGGTGCGAAGATTGGTATGCAGCGTACCCCAAGAAATCGGTGGTAGATCCGAAGGGGCCAGAAACAGGTACTTATCGTGTTCTGCGTGGTGGTGGTTTTCTTACGGATGATGCTTCTGCTTTATCTTTTGGCAGGATTCATTTACGCACCCCAGATCTTCGGTATGATGCCATGGGATTTCGTTTGGCGAAGACAAAATAAATACACCTCTGGATAATTCTTTTAATCTAACTTGTAAAACATGTAGATTATGTGCCGAAAAGTGTTTCGGTGCAGTCTTTGAATCGTATAATCATCCATTGCAAGACATAAGCCTAGGGAAACATACATGTTGGATGGTTATCAAATTCATGGCCAATGCATTGATGCAGGGTTTTAAATGACAACGCCGCCTATTCAGCGTATTACTTCGCGCGAAAACCCGATGATCAAGCGATTGCGTCAGCTTTCTAGTCAAAGTAATTTTTATCGAACGCACGGACATTTTTGGCTGGAGGGCGATCATTTATGCAGTGCTGCTTTGTCGCGTGGGCAAAGAGTGACACAAGCTTTTTTTTCCGAAACTCTTTGGGAATCGCAAAGCAAACTCTGGTTGAAATGTGCACCCGTGATTACCCTTTTGCCCGATGCTTTATTTTCTTCCATCAGCGGTTTAGAGTCGCCTTCGCATATGGGTTTTTTGTTGGAACTACCAGAACAAAAACCCATAGAGCCTGCCGTGTTAACCGTGGTACTGGATCGTTTGCAAGATGCAGGTAATGTGGGTTCAATATTGCGCAGTGCTGCAGCGTTTGGTGTTAAGCAAGTGTTGGCATTAAAGGGAACCGCTGCGCTCTGGTCGCCCAAAGTTTTACGCTCTGGCATGGGTGCACATTTCGGCCTTCAATTACTTGAGGGATTATCCGAATCTGATCTTGATGCCTTGGTTGTTCCTCGCATTGCAACCAGTTCCCATCAAGGCCCTTTTTTGCATGAGTGGATGCAATCTTCAGACTGGCCTCATCCTTGCGCCTGGCTGCTTGGTCATGAAGGGCAGGGCTTATCAGAATCTCTGCTTTTAAGTGCGAAACATTGCGTTCGCATTGCTCAACCAGGTGGTGAAGAATCTTTAAATGTAGCTGCAGCTGCTGCGATTTGCCTGCATGCCAGCGCCAGTGTTCATCTTAGCGCACAAAGAAACTCTTAATACAAAAGTGGGGAATGGGATTAATAATATTACTTATTTTGCAACTTTCAAAAAGGAATATGCCATGACTGTGAATAATAACCGTCGAGAATTTATAAAGGCATCTACCGCAGGATTGCTTCTTCCTGTTTCTGTTAATGCAGCCGATCCAAAACTTATTAATGTCGTGGTATGGGATGAACGCCAGCCGAAGCAGAAAGAAGCATACGATAATTTTTTGGGAAACCAGATCGCCAACCACCTCAAGAACCTGCCTGGCCTTGCGGTAAAATCTGTGACCATCGATGAAGATGAGAAGGGGCTTTCGCCTGTGCATATGCGCGGTTGCGATGTTCTTATTTGGTGGGGTCATGCTAGGCAGGCCGAGATTACACCCGAGATGGCCAAGCCGCTGATCCAGCGAATCAAGGAGGGAACGCTATCATTAATTGCGCTGCATTCTGCGCATTGGTCTACGCCTTTCGTAGAGGCGATGCACGAGCGCACCAAGCTTGATGCTGAGAAATTGTTGAAACGCAATGGTGCGAATGTTGAAATCACTTATGCCAATCCACCCAAGCGTTATACGGTTCCGAGTGCCGGGGATAGACTTACGCCTTACATCGATTTGCGCAAGTTTCCGGATGGCACCGAGAAAGCAACGGTGTACAAGCCGAACTGTTGTTTCCCTGCGTATCGTGCGGATGGCAAGCCGAGCCAGATTCGGATTCTCAAGCCTGACCATCCGATCGCCAAGGGGCTTCCTGCGACATTTGAAATACCGCAAACGGAAATGTATGCCGAGCCTTTTCATGTGCCTGAACCAGACGAAGTCGTGCTGGAAGAGCGTTGGGCGAGTGGCAATTGGTTTCGCAGTGGCATGGTCTGGAATCTGGGCAAGGGCCGGGTGTTTTACTTCCGCCCTGGGCACGAGACTTACGCTGTGTTCAAAGAGAAACCAGTGCTTCAACTTTTAGAGAATGCAGTCCGCTGGCTCGCCCCTAAATCTGAGTAATACTGGGTTATATCAGTTATGTGGTCAGATTAGATGTGATCGATTCAAACGAAGATACTTAAAAAAATTCTGAAGCTGGATTATTTTATGGTTTAGCTTTATCCCCTGAGGTGTGACATGAAAAGAATATTAGGAATAGTGATGGTGGTCACGATTAAATTTTTAATGCTTGTACCTTAATTCATCAAGCCGCGCAGCCAGTTCTGTGCGGCTTGATTCTTTTATTAATCTTTCCCGATGCAATCCAAACAGAACAACATTGAATTGTGATGCTGGGGATTGCTCGTTTAGTGATTCCAGAAAATGCAATTTGGTGGTGCTGGGTCTCTTTTAACGAAGAAAAATTATTCTTACCGCGGCTATGTTTCGCTTGCTCGGTCTTCCAACCAAAACATCTTTAAACCATCCGTTCCGATCAACTTCACAAGGTTGCGTTTGGCGAGGGATAAATAATTTACTTGTCGAAGGATTGACTGATGCAAGCAGATTGGCGGATTGGTTGACCTACTGCCCGAAGGGTTGGGGCCAGACTGCTAATAGGGATATGGCAGTACATTGGGTCGCCAAGAAATTACGAACTAATTATTTCGAAATCTATTTCAAGTTATCGGGGCTGGTGGCAGCTCGATAACCATGCAACCCGGGATGAGATAAGCCTTGGCATCATGTAAAGGCTTTGGGACTTTAAGCGCTGGCTTACTTGCCTTTGTTCTCATCAGCCTTGGCATAAACAGCCCTAGCCCTAAGTTCAGCCTCAGCTATAGCTTTATCATAAATGACCCTAGCCTCACTCTCAGCCTTTTCAAAAACAGCCTTAGAATCATCCTCACTCTCAGCCTTTTCAAAAACAGCATTAGCCTCAGCTATAGCTTTATCATAAATGACCCTAGCCTCACTCTCAGCCTCTTCAAAAACAGCCTTGGAATCACCCATTGCGTCTGTAAACATTTTCTCCTGCTTGCTTCCTATCATATCTTTTAAAGCGATAATAAAAATCACAGCGGCAACCCATGTCAACCCGCAACCTGGAATACAAAGCCATAAAATAGACCAGTCGTGGCCATCAAATACAACAGCATATATTGGCATAATGAAGATAGTAATTCCTCCACAGATTAATAAGAAGAACAATAGACAATCAAATATTTTTTGATTCTTACGAATAATTCTGTCCATTTGTTCCCCAAGCCATGGTAAAAAGTCTAGCATTATTTTTTTGCTCCAAACTATCACACATAAACAAATAAACCCCAAGGTATTACCCTTGAGGTTCAGCTTCATGACTACCCGCCCAAGGCAATTATGATGGGCAATTCCAATATTGCATATCTGAATCTTGATACAAACAGAATCTTGTTTTATTGACAGTAAGTGAAACCTTGGCCCTTTCAATCGATATCCTAGCGGGGGTTTTCAAGGGCGTGGGATTGCATTTTCGTTATGCTAATTGGTTTGATAACTTGCCTTCCACTTGGAATATCGACTGCCTTGGTTTTCGTTTGGCGAGGACATATTAATTACTGGCCGATAGTTTTAGACAGATGCGGGAAGGTTGTGTTAATGGATTAGGAATGTGATGATTTAAATTGATCCCGAAAACACAGTATCCTAAAATTAATGAAATACGGTTTAACTTTATCCCCAAGGGTGAGAGATGAAAAGAATATTAGGATTAGTGATTGTGTTAGGTTTGGTGAGCGCTTTGGTTTTAGGTTTAGTGGAGACCCTGTCGTTAATGGCACAGGAAGTGAAACACGGGAATCTGGAAGTGGACGAAATTGCCAAAGGAATTAAACTGGAACTTATGTTAATACCGGCAGGTAAGTTCAATATGGGGTTCAGCGCAACTGAAACCAAGGTTAGTCCATCATTATTTGAAAAACAACATGAGATAACGATAACAAAACCATTTTTTATGGGCAAGTATGAAGTAACTCAAGCACAGTGGGAGGCGATAATGGGTAAGGATACCTTAAGTTTTTTTAAAGGCCCAAGGCTTCCAGTTTATAGCGTATCATGGAATGATTGCCAAGAATTTATTCAAGAATTAAATCGTAAAACTAAAGGTGGTTACAGGTTGCCCACGGAAGCTGAATGGGAATACGCATGCAGGGCAGGAACAACAACTTTGTATTCATTTGGAGATAAGGTTACTACAAAGGATGTTAATTGTCAAGAAACATGGGGTGAGATAAAAATGACGACTTATGCTGCTGAGAAAAAAGTAACGGATAGAAATAAAGCATTAGGAATAAAAGTGAATGATCCATTGGCCGGAACTGTAATAATATATGAAAAGCCCTTCGCTGTGGGTAGCTATAAACCAAATGCTTTTGGACTTTACGATATGCATGGGAATGTGGCTGAATGGTGCAATGACTGGTACGATAGTTCTTTGAATTATGGCAAGGCAACAGACCCAAAAGGGCCAGTAACTGGAAGGAACCGTGTTATTCGTGGAGGCGATTTCAACAGTGACCCAGAATCTTTGTATTCAGCCGGTCGGGGGGAATCGGATAAACCTTATTCTCGTGGGGACTATGGTTTTCGATTGGTAAGAGACAAATAATGATCACCTAATTCAAAAATACCCATCGAGTATTAAAAGCTTTTACTAAATTGTTGAATGGTTTAATTTGTAATATTTTTTGAGGGATCTTTGATTTTTATGGTGTAACTCTGGTTAATTTTAAATAAATACTTGTTAACTATCTGCGTAGAGGTAAGGAATGAAAAGATTATTAGGGATAACTATGATTTTGGGATTATTGGGTGCGTTTTCAGGAATGGCCCAGGATGTGAATCCTAAGAATCTAGCAATAGACTTGGGCAACAAAGTAAAGTTGGAGATGGTGTTAATTCCGGAAGGTCCGTTTATGATGGGGTCGGCAGCAAAAGAGAAAGACCGAATTAATAACAGCCATTTGGAACCTTCGCCGCACGAGGTAAAGATAAGGAAACCGTTTTACATCGGAAAGTATGAAGTAACGCAGGAGCAGTGGGTTGCCATAATGGGTAAAAACCCCAGTAATTTAAAGGCACCTAAGTTGCCAGTAGTCAATGTGTCGTGGGAAGATTGTCAGGAGTTCATTGAAAAGTTGAATGAAAAGACGAATGGAGGTTTTTGTTTGCCCACGGAAACTGAGTGGGAGTGTGCTTGCAGAGCGGGTACGCGTACAGCGTATTCATTTGGAGATCAGATTACCCGCAAGGATGCAAACTATATTTATGTTACCAATATATTCGCACCCCGAACACCTTTAGTTCCTGTCGGAAGATATAAACCTAATGGTTTTGGCATTTATGATATGCATGGAAATGTGTTTGAGTGGTGCGATCCAGAAAACGAATCAAAATATAAATCTTTAAGCACTCGAGGAGGTTCTGAATCATCATTACCCCGCTCCTCAGTAGGTGAACCAAAATTGCGTAACCATAAGGGCCCCTATACCGGGTTTCGTTTGGCGAAAATAGAGAGTCTTATTGTAAAAGAAGAGGGTTCAGAAAAAGTTGAATTAATTGATCTAGGACAGAGAGTCAAACTTGAAATGGTTCTAATCCCAGCGGGTAAGTTTGTTATGGGCACACCCGACCCTGAAAAGAACCGAAAAGTGTATGGCGAAACACAGCATGAAGTAACACTTACCAAGCCCTTTTACATGGGCAAGTATGAGGTCACACTGGAACAATGGAATGCAGTGATGGGGAAGAACCCAATTAGAGGTAGAGGAGCAAAATTACCAGTAGTGAATGTGTCTTGGGAAGAGTGTCAAGAGTTCGTCAAGAAGTTGAATGCCAAGACGAATGGTGGTTTTAGGTTGCCTACTGAAGCAGAGTGGGAATATGCATGTAGGGCAGGAACAACAACAGAGTATTCTTTTGGAGATAATATAACGGAAGATGATGCAAATTGTTTTGGTGATCAAACGTTGCCGGTTGGTTCGTATAAACCAAATCCCTTTGGCCTTTATGATATGGATGGAAATGTGAAAGAGTTTTGTCAAGATTTGTACGCTCCTTACCAAGAGGGCGCTGCAACGGATCCGAAGGGGCCTTTAACTTGGGATGCCGCTCTTAAACTTTCAGGCTTCACCCAACCGGCGAATGTAACTTTGGTAAAAAGACCACACCATGTTATTCGTGGTGGCGATATCTACAGTTCTCGGCCTTCTTCTCACCGGGGCCGCGATATTGGGAGCGAGAGACCTGCTGTCACTGGGCTACGTTTGGCGAAAACTAAATAGTTACTAGCCAATTTAAAATATAGATAATGCTGAATGCATCCGGCAAAAGCAAAAGGCCCGCTGTATAAAACAGCAGGCCTTTTAAAGTGGAGCTGAGGGGATTAGAATTAATGCAAAAACCAAGGGAAATAGTGCATTTCTTGAAAAGAGTGGTGCAGAATCCGGTGCACTTGAAGTTATGGAGCTTTGGCCACGCCTTTCCCCATCGCAAATAGAAGCAATACTCCGCATAATTCGGGATGGCATCTAGAATCGCTTTAAATGCGGCAACCTTTCGTGTGTGTTTTCAGTCAATTGTGTTGACTGATGCAGGCAGACTGGCGGATTGGTTGACCTGCTGCTACCCAAAGGGAGGGCGTAGGTCTGGACTGCTAATAGAGATATCGCAGCACATTGGCCCTTTAGAAGATTACGAACTATCTATTTCAAAATCAGACCATCGCAGGCAAAGAGGTGCGGTGTTATAACAGATACTCATTGATCAAGATGGTAATATTAGCTTAGTAACTTCGAGCTAAATAAGAGTAAGGTGAATTTTCCTTAATCTTCTATGACTATCACCAAGGCACTGTCAGTTAATGCCTAACTCTAGAGAGTGTATTGCACCATGGAATTTAGATACCCAAACTTTGGTAGTCTATACTTGTTCATCAAACGCAACAGCGAAACAATCAAGGCAAACAATGGCTTTAGGCTAGTTGAACAGTATTGTGAAATACACAGCCTTGATTCAGACTCACTAAAAGAACTTTGCTTTTACTTCGGGGCTAGTGGCGACAAGGAGGTCTTAACTAAGGTAAAGGGCAATGTACTTGGGAAAGCAATACTCAGACCTTGGGGCTACAACTCAAACAAAATGGCAAGAAGTTAGTTGGATTGACTGCTACGAACCCAAGATCAAGCCGCCGCCGGTGGACTGTAACACCGTTTAACGATGTCATCGTAATTACTTATTCAGATGCCAAGATTCCTTGAACCATAAGCCGCCGCCCTCACCTAGGGGCAATCTCTAATCATTTTTGGTGAGGGTTAGCCACAGTCAGCAGAGACCAGAAGGAAGATGTCTATAAGTCAGCAGGCAAATCGAGGGCCAAATAAAAAAAGCACCAGAGTTATCTGATGCTTTTCCTAACATAGGGCGCCCATTCCTTATGCCAGACGTAAGCATTATGCAATTACAAGATCTGT
>Ga0208226_1000405_pt1 | contig 11489 bp, 12 predicted proteins | sample LakMenE18May11ns_FD_150713 | JGI IMG/M metagenome (GOLD analysis project Ga0208226, IMG submission 150713) | Freshwater microbial communities from Lake Mendota, WI - 18MAY2011 deep hole epilimnion ns (SPAdes) | ecosystem: Environmental > Aquatic > Freshwater > Lake > Epilimnion/Euphotic zone ... | reverse complement strand
GGGAGAGCGACTTCCGCTTGCATTATTTTCACCAACTCACTGGTTCATGGATTACAACGCGACTCGTTGATCAGCGTTGCGCACTGAGGACTCCATGAAGACGGTCATTTTGTGTGGAGGCCTTGGCACCAGAATTCGAGATGTTGCTGACGATATACCGAAACCAATGATTCGTGTTGGTGGTATGCCAATTATTTGGCACCTCATGAAATATTACGCATCCTTCGGACACACAGAGTTCGTGTTATGCATGGGTTACAGGGGTGAAGTCATTCGTGATTTCTTTCTTTCAGCAATGACTGCAAAAAGTGTTTTGACCACGATTGACGCCAACACTGAGCATGTGCAATTTGCTGCTTCGGACGATTTCGCGAATTGGTCATTGACTCTTGCACGTACTGGGCAAGAAGCAATGACGGGTGCCCGGATTTACAAAGTTCGCGATTATTTGAACAATGAACCGTTCATGCTTACCTACGGTGATGGTTTAAGCGACATCAATTTAGATTCTCTGCTTGCATTTCATCGCTCCAAGAATCTTGCTATCACAGTCACTGGTGTGCGGCCTCCGGCTAGGTTTGGTGAACTTCAAGTTGGTTCTGATGGAATTGCAACTGGCTTCAACGAAAAGCCCCAAGCCAGTGCAGGAATGATTTCTGGCGGATTCTTTGTGTGTGAACCCACGGTGTTTACTCATATGAATAGTCGAGAAGACCTTGTTTTTGAGCAGGATCCGATGCAGTCTTTAGTCGGCGAAAAACTTCTTGCCGTCTATCAACACGATGGTTTTTGGCAATGCATGGACACATTCCGCGATTGGCAATTACTCAACTCAATGATTGATCAGGAAAAGGCGCCATGGAAAGTTTGGTAAGCGCTCTCGAATCATTCCGTGGAAAACGAGTACTCATCACAGGAGACACTGGATTCAAAGGCTCTTGGTTGAGTTTGTGGTTGCATAACCATGGTGCAGAGGTATTTGGCTACGCGCTTCCCGCGCTACCCCACTCACATTTCAACGATTTGGCTCTTGGCTCAGTGATCAATCATTGTGATGGAGACGTACGTGATCTTGCCAGCCTGAAAAAACGATTTGAAGAAGTACAGCCACATGCTGTGTTTCACTTGGCAGCACAACCACTTGTTCGCCTTTCGTATCGCGACCCAGTGCAAACTTTTGACACCAATATTGGTGGAGCAACAAATGTGTTGGAATGTGTTCGACTGACCGAATCGGTCCAAGCGCTTATTTTCATCACATCAGATAAGTGCTACCGAAATATTGAACAAGTTGCCGGATACACCGAAGAAGATGTGCTCGGTGGCAACGACCCATACAGCGCATCAAAAGGTGCTGCCGAGCTTGTATTTGCTGCATATAACGCATCGTTCTTTACTCACCGCGATGGCTTAATTGCTGCTTCTGCGCGTGCCGGAAACGTCATTGGTGGAGGCGACTGGGCCGAAGACCGAATCATTCCAGACTGCATTCGCTCTCTGCAGCAAAAATCTGCGATCGTCATTCGCAATCCGCACGCAACTCGCCCATGGCAACATGTGCTCGAGCCACTTTCTGGTTACATCATGCTTGGAAGCGCCATGTTGAAGGGCGATAACAGTGTTTCGGGTTCATGGAACTTTGGTCCTCGAGCAGATGAAGTTCGATCGGTAGACGACGTAACGCGAGAAGTCATCAAAGTATGGGGAGATGGATCAGTCAAACTTGACGACAACCAGAATCATCCTCATGAAGCAACTCTGCTACAACTTGATTGTTCAAAGGCACGCACTGAACTTGGTTGGTCGCCAAAGTGGGACTTCCTTACAACAATGGATAAAACTGTTTCCTGGTATCAGTCTGTTCATCAAGGATCTATCGCCCTATCAGTAACGCAGAAACAGTTAGACGAATACGAAAAGAGCAACCGTGATTGATGGAGTAATTATCACACCATTACGTCAGATACTGGACGAGCGTGGCAAAGTCATGCACATGCTCAGATCTACCGATGAACATTTCACTCAGTTCGGAGAAATATATTTCTCTACGGTTTTTCCGGATGCAGTAAAGGCATGGCACATTCACAAAAAAATGACGCTGAACTACGCCGTACCGGTTGGACGAATCAAGTTTGTGTTGTTTGACGATCGCGAAGGAAGTTCAACTCGCGGTGAAATCCAAGAAATATTTATGGGACCAGATAATTACGTACTCGTCACTGTTCCCCCAATGGTGTGGAATGGATTCAAAGGAGTCGGCCCAGAGGCTTCGCTTGTTGCGAACTGTGCATCGATTCCCCACGATCCGGAAGAAATAGACCGCTGTGATCCTGCAGACACTCGCATTCCTTATGACTGGGCGCTGAAGCACAAATGAGTGCCACTGTCCTCCTAGTTGGAGGATTCGGAAACCTAGGTGGGCGAATCGCTGCACATCTTGGATCATTGGGAAATCACCACATCGTTCTTGCATCGCGCAGAAAACAAAACGCGCCGGACTGGGCAAAAAGTGCTCAGACGATTCAACTTGATCTCACTGATCCATCGACTTTCTTGAATATTCCAAAATCAGTGAATTGCATCATCCAACTTGCAGGCACCAATGACGTTGATTCGGCACAGAATCCAGAACTCGCTCAACGAGTTACTGTGGCCGGTACATCTGCGCTTTTGAGTAATGCAGTTGGTAAAGGCATCGAAAGATTCATCTATTTTTCTACAGCGCATGTTTATGGCGCCCCACTAATCGGACATTTCACTGAGGAAACGCCCACCAAAGCGGCTCACCCATACGCCACAACACATTTAGAGGCAGAGTCGGCCGTCGGCACTGCTCACGATCGTGGGGAAATACTGGGTATTCGCGTTCGATTGTCCAATGGCTTCGGACGTTCTATGGCTTATGAAACCGCAGATTGGCGGACATTGACAAGTGACCTGTGCAGACAGGCTGTATTTGAAAAACGGATGGAAATGCGTACCGACGGTCTACAAGAGCGCAATTTCATCACCAAGACTGACATCGCTCGAGCCGTTCACCACCTGATTGCACTTCCAAAAACTGACGTCAGTAACGGACTCTTTAATTTGGGTGGATCGAGATCTCAGACTCTGCTCGCTATGGCAAACGTGATTCAGGAACGGGCACAGAAAAAGTTCGGTGTGGAAATTCCACTACTCCGGCCGGAGCCAACAACTACACAAACCCAACACTTAAACTTTGACATTCACAAACTGCTGAAAACCGGATTCTCGCTTACCGAAAATGCATTTGGTGAGATAGACGAATTTCTTGACATGATTGAATTGCACTACCAGTCATGAATGATTCTCCGCTCGTTTCAATTGTTATTCCCACTTACAACCACGCTCCTATGCTGCAACGCGCATTGGCGACCGTGATTGAGCAGACTTACCAAAATTGGAATGCAATTGTGGTGAATAACTATTCAACGGATAACACCCTTGAAGTAGTGGCCTCGTTCAATGATCCACGAATTCAATGCGTCAACTTTCGCAATAACGGAGTAATTGGCGCGTCACGAAATGAGGGAATCGCACTTGCGACTGGTAAATACGTCGCATTTTTAGATTCAGATGACACCTGGTTTCCAACAAAGATCGAAAAATGTGTTGCCTCGTTGGAAAACGGATCAGACCTCGTCTGCCATGCCGAGTACTGGATTGATGAAAGCGGGAATTCACGACTGGTCGCTTATGGCCCAAGTGAAGCAGCAACTCATCACAATTTGATTTATAAAGGCAATCGAATCAGCACATCTGCAACGATGGTTCGTGCGACATTGCTAAAAGAAGTGAACGGTTTTGATGTCTCACCTGAATTGATATCAACCGAAGATTACGACCTGTGGATTCGGTTGGCTGCGAAGTCAAGTAAGTTTGCTTTTATCGACGAACCTCTTGGGGAATACCATCGCCATGACAACAATGTCAGCGCAAATATTGAGAAACATTTGATGGCTGAATTAGCTCTCCTTGCTAAGCATTTTTCTGCAAACACACGATACGAAAATGTCATCGCTCGACGCCGTCGAACGGCATTGGCGTATTACGGAGCGGGCAGATCTTTACATCGAACTAGTAAGCATTTTCTTGCATTAAAGAAATATGCCCGCTCACTGATTATCTGGCCTATTTCATTGCGCCTATACGCAGCAGTTGCGCTTTCGTTGATGGGATTTTTTACTCCAAAAAGCAAGTAGCGTTACGGTTATCGAAACCGAACGCGATATTCGATATTTTGCCTATGCGCGACACGCGCTTGCTGAGGCATTGAGGGTCTGCAAGTGCGGTCCGGGCGATGCTGTTCTCGTTCCTGAATTCATATGTCGAGACGTATTGAGCTCAATCCATGCTGTTGGATCTACCCCTGTTTTTTACCCTGTGAACCGCTCTCTTTCACCAATGAATCTGCTGAAATCACAGCAGTGCAAAGCCGTGCTGGCCGTCAACTACTTCGGGTTCGCTCAAGATTTAAGCCCCTTTCGCGAGTATTGCTCCCAAACCGGCGCAACCCTTATTGAGGACAACGCTCACGGCTTTCTCAGCAAAGATACATCTGGGATTTTGCTTGGAACGCGAGCCGACTTGGGCATAACCAGCATCCGCAAAACCTTTCGGTTGGTGAATGGAGCTGCACTGTATTTCTCAGGCGCAGAGTATTCAGACTCTGTTTCGGATCAACTGGATTTTCACAACAGCGACGCATCAAAAGGGTTCTTACTCCGAAAAGTGAGCGCACAAATCCAGCGCTCAACGAAGATCCCCACACTGTCACTTTTTCAATTCACAATTCGCATGGTGCGACTTCTTACAACTGGATCACGTCTTCCGCGATCGACACAAGAAAGCGAAACCGAGCTTCCAGCACCTGCGGCTCCGCACCAATCTGTTTCGCAACTCATCAATTCGGTTAACCCGAGTACCGAGGTTTCACGCCGTCAACGACTATTCGAGCAAGTGTTCAATCGGGTACGGGGTTTAGATATTGAGCCAATTTTTGATCATGTGGAAAATGGAACTTCACCATATGGTTTTGCATTTATCGCTGACAGCAATGCCGTACATCAAGTGCGTAAAAAGCTGCGTGGTTTGTCTGTTGAAGTCATCCATTGGCCAGACCTTCCTGATGCAGTTCAGGTTCCAGAGGATCACTACTACCGAAATGTCTGGGTGGTGAATTTCCTGTGAGTACTGACTGGAAGATCTTTGAAGGTGACGACCGCAACTGGGATGAACTGCTTAAACAAATCAGACAAATGTGTGTTTACCAATCTGCAAATTGGGCTCGCCACAAATCCTCCGCTGGATGGGTTCCTATTCGTGTTGTTAAATCAACCGCTACTTCACACATAGCAATTCAGTGTCTCGTGCGCAGAGGGCCTTTTGGAGTTGCAATGGCGTGGGCTCCTGGTGGCTTCGGAGGAGACCTTGCGCTACTTACAAAAGATTTTTCTTCGTCCCTGAAGCAGCTTCTTGGTGCGCGATTTCTCTACATTCGATTCGGAATGATGGTTGATTCCACACAAGAACAAACACCGCTACTAATAGGTGCTGGTTTTAAGAAAAGTAAAAACTCGATCGGTGCAAGACAAAGCATGTTGCTCAACACCCACACCGATGAAGAGACAATGTTGTTATCAGCCTCAAGTAATTGGAAACGCAACTACAAACGGTCACTTCGTTCAACCACCGCGCCATATGTCTGGAATAACGCGCTCCCAAGCCAGATTGAAGATGCATACCGGCTCATGGATGAGTACAAGAAGGTTAATGGGGTGACACTGCAGATGTCTGCTTTGGATATTCGCAGTGTCCAAGAGTGCTTTGGTAGTGATTTGGTACTCATACGTATGGACAATGAGGCAGGAAATGTGCTTTCTGTTCGAGGTGCCCTAATCCAGCAAACAATTGCATGGGACTTTATTGCGGTTACCACTCCAGAGGGTCGTAAGACTTACTCGTCTCACCGCACGCTCGTTGCGTTAGCTCAAGAATGTGCGCGCCGTGGTTGCACCACACTTGAGTTGGGCGGAATTGACCCTGAGAAGAATAAGGGCGGCTTCGATTTTAAAAATGGAACTGGTGCTCAGATAACCACATATTTGGGCGAATGGGAAGCGGCACATCCGTCTTGGATTCGTCCGATCATTAGTAGAATTATCTCAGCAAAGGCCCAGTAACTAGCACTTCGATTGAGTGTGCTACTGACTTCACGGTGAGAGTGGAACGCATTACATGAGTGAACTCGCGTCATATTCCTTGCAGACAATTGTGTTGTCAGGCTTGGCACTCGCCTATTTTTCAAAATCCAAGAAGATTGATGCCTACTCGCTCGGTTTAATCGTTTTTTGGACAATCGGCGTGATTTACATTTACGCCAGATATCGAACCGACCAGGTTCAGTTCTATTCAAATGACCAAGCTATTCATCAATTGATCGTGGAGCACTATATTCCGACGGAAGGAATAAATCTCAGTTCTGCTATTTCTCTTCGATACATCATTACTCTGCCCGCGTATTTCCTGTCGCGTTTTGGTCTTAATGTGGCACTGCTGTTTAAGTTCAGTCAACTCGTTTTTGCTTTATTGATTTTTAAACATGCAAAATACATTCTTGAAAAGTACGGAATACGTGTGAAGCAATGGATGGTGCTGTACTTTGCTGGACCGCTATTGGTTTTCATGTCGCTGCTCGCTCTTCGTGATGTTCTTCTGGCATTTTTTAGTCTTTTATTTGTTTTCCCAGCAACAACAAAAAGTCGATATCTCGGACTTCTTGTAGTTGCTCTTCTTCGTCCTCACCTTGCCGCAGCACTGGTCTTTGGCCTTATTGCTGAATATCTGTACCGCAGAGCAAAGCCGAGACTTTTGGTTACCAGCCACGTCATTACTTTGCTGATTTCATATGCAATCGGCGCCCTGAGTTTTCCTATCGGGAACTTTGTAATGAATGGAAATCAATTAAAGATTCCATCAACCATTTTCTCAATTGAATTCTTTTCTCAAATTGGTCTCAATTTAGTTGGATTACAGTTCCTGATTCTTGATGGTGAAGATGCAGGTGTTGTAGCCGCATCTACTATTTTCTTGCTGTTTGTGAGATTGGTATTCATTGACACAATCTTGGTGCCATCTACCTTCTTTTTCTTTTGCACAAAACCTGCGCAGCTGGTTCGTCGAGAGACTTTGCAAATTAGTGCCGCAATGTTCTTTTTCTACGGATTGATTTTTCAAAATCAAATAGTCACCAATTCAACACGCCAAAACTTGCCCTTCATTACGGTGATGGGTGTAATAGCAGTAATTCGAATTTGTGACTACCGCGCGATCAAAAGTCAGCCTTACTCGCTAAGGAAAATTGAAGTACCAACCGCATGAAGATTCTTTACGTGATTACAGAGGATTGGTTCTTCCATTCACACTTCCTTGATCGTGCGAAATACATTGCAGCATCTGGCGGAACAGTCGGTGTCGCTACGAGATTTTCAATCCATGAAGAAGAGCTGAAAGATCTCGGTTTTGAGCTCTATCCAATCAATTTTTCTCGTCGCGGTTTGAACCCAATAACCGAATTCCTTACTGCTGTAAAGATCCGTAAAATAGTCCGCAGATTTAAGCCCGATATTGCCCATAACGTTGCTCTTAAGCCTGTAGTTACAGGAACATTCGGTGAATTGCTCGGTCGACAAGGTGTTGTCATAAACGCTCTCGTTGGGATGGGCTACATATTTACTTCGACTGACACACGGGCGTCGGTAGTAAAGCCAATTCTCAGCAGAATCCTAAAGTCCTTACTTCGTTCCAAACCAGTTCACGTCGTAATTGAAAACCCAGACGACCTCAACTCTTTGGTTGATGATGGCTTTGTTCGTCAGAGTCAGATTTCCCTTATTCGTGGTGCTGGAGTGGACCTCAATGCGTTTCCGTATTTTCCAGAGAGTGCTGGTCCAGTAGTTGTAACGCTGGTTTCGCGGATCCTTCGCGATAAGGGCGTTCTGGAATTCATTGAAGCTGCATCCCAATTACAAGCCAAAATCCCAGAAGTTGTATTTCAAATTGTTGGTGAACCCGACCTGGGAAATCCGTCCGCCATTCCGCAAAGTGAGATTGATTCTTGGGAATCTCTACCCAATGTCAATTATTTAGGCCGTAGGAGCGATATCGCCCACATTTTGCAAGGTTCACACATAGCTTGCCTTCCTTCATACAGAGAAGGTTTGCCGAAGTCGCTTCTTGAGGCACTCTCATCCGGAAGGCCGATAATCACTACCGATGTGCCTGGTTGTAGGGAGGTCTGCGACGACGGCGTTAACGGGCTTCTCATTCCAGCACGAGACAGCCTTGCTCTTTCCAACGCCATTGAAAAGCTTGTGCTCGATCCAGAATTGCGCAAGGCAATGGGTCGAGCAGGTCGATTGCGCGCTGAATCAGAGTTTTCTAATGCAATCGTGTGCGCACAGACTCTGGATCTCTATAGAAGGCTGTTGATCCGATGAAGATCCTCATAACGGGTGCGAATGGGTTCATAGGAGCACATCTATGTCAGGAATTATCTACTCGCAACATTGCTTTTCGCGCTACCGCTCGAAACGCGAACGAAAACAACTACGCCGATTTTATTCATTGCGATCTTGAAACAACCGAATCACTTCATCAGTTGATCGATGGATGCGACATTGTCGTTCATCTTGCAGGGCGTGCACATGTGAACAGCGATGATTCGCAAGAAAAGTACCAAGTCGCAAATGAGTTTGTTACTCAACGACTGGCAAATGCCGCCGCACAACACGGGATAACGAGATTTGTGTACCTAAGTTCAATCAAGGTCAATGGTGAATCAAGCAATCCGGGTCTACCGATCCGCCAATCAGACACGCCTAACCCGTTAGATCATTACGGCCGATCAAAATTGGCAGCAGAGCTTGCTCTACAAGCGATCTGCCATGACAACAGCATGGACTATGTAATTATTCGCCCAACACTCGTCTATGGGCAAGGCGTAAAGGCCAATTTTTCTGCTCTTATCTCTGCAGTGAAAAGAGGGCTCCCCCTTCCAATTGCGACTGTGAAAAATGAACGAAGCATGATTGGAATCAACAATCTCATCGATTTGATTATTGCTTCCAGCACAAACCCAAAAGCGGCTAATCAAACGTTCTTGGCATCTGATGGGACTGATACATCTACGCCTGCATTGGTTCGATTAATTGCCAAATCATTGAATCGTCAGACACGAATCTTTCCGTTTCCTATTTCAGTTCTGAGATTATTGGCTGCTGTTTTCGGAAAGTCGTCGGCGATTGACAAATTGACGGGGTCTCTTTCAGTGGATATCAGCCATACAACAAACACCTTGAATTGGCGTCCGCCGTTCTCCATAGAGGCTGAAATCGCAAAGGCAGTGAAATGACAATCATGCTCTCTCTTGCGCTCCTTCTTGTCTCTACGTTGATTACCCGTCAACTCGTTATGAATTCACACCGTTTTTCAAAGATGGATATTCCAAATGAGCGAAGCTCACACCTCACCCCCACTCCACGCGGGGGCGGAATTGCATTTGTTACAACATCGCTAGTCGGATTTCTTCTTCTACTCCTCAACAACTCTCTTGATGCTGCAGAGATTCTTGCACTGTGTTGTGCAGGAGCAATCGTTGCAATTGCGGGCCACCTCGACGATCGCCAAAAGATCTCGGGAGCCACAATTCGACTTGGATTTCATGCACTAGGTGCAATCATCCTCATCGTAGGAATTGGATTTCCTTCGCAGATCTCCCTATTTGATCGAACTATTGATACCGGGATAATCGGTTCAATTCTCGGAGTTCTTTATCTTGTTTGGCTACTCAATTTGTTCAACTTCATGGATGGAACTGACGGCATCGCAGCAAGCGAAGCACTGTTTGTTTGCGTCGCTGGAGCAATTCTCAACTTCCACGTACTTTCAGACAGCAACTTCAGTGCAGCTGCAATCATTCTGGCAAGCAGCACATTCGGATTCCTGCTTTATAACTGGTCACCAGCGAAAATATTCATGGGTGACGTCGGAAGTGGATATTTAGGAATGGTTGTCGGCGGACTTTCACTCATGGCCGCCAAACAACAGCATGAGCTTTTGTGGGTGTGGATTATTTTGCTTGCAGTATTTGTGAGCGATGCAACGGTTACTTTGATCCGTCGTTTATTGCGAAAGCAAAAGCCGCATGTGGCACACCGCAGCCACGCATATCAGCACCTTGCAATTCAATTCAATTCTCACGCGACAGTTTCACTACTTGTACTTGTAATCAACGTTGTATGGCTTCTGCCTATTGCGTTCTTTGTTGCCAATAAGCAACTCGCGGGAACGACAGGCGTAGTTGTTGCTTATGTGCCACTTCTCGTAGCAGCGTTGGCGCTCAACGCCGGCAAAGATTCAGTAGCTAACTAATTCGCGTTAAACGAACGAGTGGAATTCGGCGCTCCGTCTTCAACTGATAGTTCGCAAAATCTGCCCAAATCCCAACCATCGTGTTCCATGCACTCTCACGATCAGCATCTTCAGCCATGGTTTGCGCATGTGCCTGAAATACTTCTGCTCCAACCTGCAGGGTCACTTCTTTGTTCGCCACAAGGTTCTCGTACCAGAGTGGATTAACTGGGTGTCCGCCCTTCGAGGCAACAATCACATAATCATCGCCAATTCGTCCATAGATCAACGCGGTTCGTCGTAATGCTCCAGACTTACGACCAGTCACCGTGAGCAACAGCGTTGGAACGCCTCTCCAAATATGGCCTTCCTCACCGTTCGTCTCTACGTATTGGCGAATGTGGTCGGCGACCCAATCGCTCGGACTATCAATAATGATTGGTTCTGAAGTCATGGCCGCAGGCTAACTCCTAAATATTGGTCAGCAATGATTCTCTCAGTTTTGCAATCTCGTTACTTTCACGATCCAAGAACTGATCATCTGCAATCCGTAACCGCTCATACGCAAGCCATTCGGAATTTATGCCCGAGATGTTCCGCTGTTGTGCGTGTGCTTTCATTCGTAAGGAAATAAGTGCTTCATGTCCACGTAGGGCTTTTAGACCTTTTCCAGTAGCCCAAAACACCCCATTGAGGTCCTGTTTCGACATGTAAAAATCTGAAAGCATCAACGCTCCAGTGATTATGGTGAGCACAACATTTGAGGTGATCCCCTCTGTATCAGCCCACACAAAGTCCTCACCCGCAAATGGAAGATCTCGAACAAGATCAAGGGCTTCTCTCAGAATTTGAAACTCTTCGTCACCACCATAAATTTTCACTTTTTCAATTGCCGCTTCAAGAATCTCAACATCCGTAACTACTTCGAACCCAACTCGGAACACATCATTGCTTTCTCTCTCGAGAAGGTTTTGTCCGTTTTGATTGATCACCTTGCGAACTCCAGAAACCACGTTGTTAAACGTTGAATCTTCGATCGAAACGCCCCAAAGTGCCGT
>Ga0208226_1000403_pt1 | contig 11532 bp, 8 predicted proteins | sample LakMenE18May11ns_FD_150713 | JGI IMG/M metagenome (GOLD analysis project Ga0208226, IMG submission 150713) | Freshwater microbial communities from Lake Mendota, WI - 18MAY2011 deep hole epilimnion ns (SPAdes) | ecosystem: Environmental > Aquatic > Freshwater > Lake > Epilimnion/Euphotic zone ... | reverse complement strand
GCTTGCCAAGTAGAGCAATAAATATTTCGGTCTTCTCTTCGCCATACCCAGGAAGTTTTCGAAGTCGTGCCCGTAACTCTTCAGCATCTTCGACGTCTTTCCAAATATTCTCGGCCTTGCCTTTGTATTCCGCAGCGATGATGGCGCTCATGTCGTAAATACGTTTTGCCATGCTTGCAGGGAAGCGGTGAATGGCTGGTTTCGTGCAACACATGGTGACGAACTCATCTGCATCCATTGCAGCAATTTTCTTGGCATCGCAATGACCAATGCGTTGCTTAATGGTGTACGCACCTGTGAACGCCCACTCCATGGGAACTTGCTGGTCGAGCAACATGCCGATCATGAGTGCAAGTCCGTTGGTGTGTAGCAGCTTGTCGGCGTCAGGTTTGCCGGTGATGTAGAGCGGTTTAGGAGTTGCGCTTGCGGTAGCCATGGCTACCAGTATCGCCTATGCGTACAGTGCGCCGAGAGTTTCGGTCTGAATTCCATAACGCGAAATAGCATCGGCCACGACCGACTTGTCGATTTGTCCAGACAGCGCCAATTCGTGAAGCACGGTTACGACAACGTGCGGCATGTCTACTTCGAAGTGATCGCGCAAAGCTTCGCGGGTATCGCTACGGCCCATGCCGTCTGTGCCAAGCGGAGTAAATGTTCGGGCTCCCACGTATCGCCCAATTTGCTCGGGAACAGAGCGAACAAAATCGGTGACCGCAACGATTGGGCCACTCGTTTGGTTGAGCAATTGTGTAACGCGAGGCACGCGAGGGGTTTCAGTTGGGTGCAGCCTGTTCCAGCGCTCGGTGACGACTGCTTCTTCGCGCAACGTTTTGTATGACGTGGCTGACCACAGTTCGGCGCTTACATCAAAGTGGGTGTGCAGTTCTTCGGCGGCTGCACGTGCAGCAGCATGTGCAGAACCTGAAAACAAAATAGTTGCCTTGTGCTGCGCAGGTTTTGCTTCGCTCCATTTGTACAGACCATTCATGATGTCTTGTTCGATGGTCGGCGTCGAAGGACGAACAGGCATTTGATAATTCTCGTTGTACAACGTGAGGTAATAGAACACGTCTTCAGGCTCATCGCCGTACATGCGGTTGATGCCGTGTTTGATGATCGTGGCAACCTCATAGGCAAATGATGGGTCGTATACCTGACAGAACGGAATGGTTCCAGCGAGCACCAAGCTGTGTCCGTCTTGGTGCTGCAAACCTTCCCCAAGCAACGTGGTGCGTCCGGCGGTTGCACCCATAAGGAATCCGCGAGCGCGCGAGTCGGCTGCTTGCCAAATGAGATCGCCAACGCGTTGGAAACCGAACATGGAGTAGAAGGTGTAGAACGGCACCATTGGTACACCGTGCACTGCGTAGCTGGTGCCAGCCGCAATGAAGCTAGCCATGCTGCCGGCTTCAGTAATTCCTTCTTCAAGAATTTGTCCAGAGGACGACTCGGTGTAACTCAGCAGCAGTTTGTGGTCAACAGGTTCGTACTTTTGACCTTGCGATGCATAAATCTTGAGTTCGGGAAACAGTGCATCCATGCCGAAGGTACGACCTTCGTCGGGGATGATGGGAACAACGCGTGAACCAAACGCTTTGTCGCGAGCAAGGTTGCGCAACAATCGGGTGAAGCCCATAGTGGTGCTTACTGCTTGCTCGCCACTGCCATTGTCGAATTCGGCAAAAGCTTGTGGGTCGGGAAGCGTCATTGGCTTGCGCACTGCAGTTGAACGACGTGGAACCGAACCGCCAAGCGAGCGGCGACGCTCCATCATGTACTGATATTCAACGCTGTCGTGAGGTGGGCGATAGTACGGAGGTTCGTCTGCAAGCAGTGCGCTGTCGGGAATCTCTTCCTCCAAGTGCAATGTGTCGCGAAGCGTGCGCAGTTGCTCATCGGTCATCTTCTTGATTTGGTGAGTTGCATTGCGGCCCTCAATGTCGTGACCGAGTGTCCAACCCTTAACGGTTTTGCACAAGATTGCGGTCGGACGACTAGAACCAAGATTTTCGGTTGCGGCTTTAAATGCTGCGTACAACTTGCGGTAGTCGTGACCTCCGCGAGGCAATGTGCGCAACTGCTCGTCCGAAAGATGTGACACCATCTCGCGCAAACGTGGGTCTGGGCCGAAGAAGTTTTCGCGAATGTAATTGCCATCTTCAACGATGTAGCGCTGGAACGCGCCATCAACAGTTGCGTTCATCTTGTTCAACAACACGCTGTCATGATCGTTAGCAAGAAGGTCATCCCACTTGGAACCCCACACCACTTTGATGACATTCCATCCGGCGCCGCGGAACGTTGCTTCAAGTTCTTGAATGATCTTGCCGTTACCGCGTACAGGTCCGTCGAGTCGTTGCAAGTTGCAGTTCACAACAAATGTGAGGTTGTCTAATTGTTCACGTGCAGCCAGCGAAATAGAGCCAAGAGTTTCTGGTTCGTCACATTCGCCGTCGCCAAGAAATGCCCACACGCGACTTTGCGATGTGTCTTCGATCTGTCGGTTCTGCAGGTAACGATTGAAGCGCGCCTGATACAACGCGGTGATTGGCCCGAGTCCCATGGACACCGTTGGGAATTCCCAAAACTCTGGCATCAGTCGTGGGTGCGGGTAACTGGAAAGCCCTTTTCCTTCTCTGCCAATTTCGCGGCGGAAGTGGTCGAGATCGTTTTCGTCTAAGCGACCTTCAAGAAATGCGCGAGCGTAAATTCCGGGTGCTGCGTGTCCTTGGAAATAGATGTGGTCGCCAGCAGTGCCATGGTCTTTGCCGCGGAAGAAGTGATTGAAACCAACTTCATACAACGAAGCTGACGATGCGTAACTGGAAAGGTGTCCGCCAATTCCTTCTGCGTTTGAGTTTGCGCGCACCACCATGACCGCAGCGTTCCAGCGGATGTACGCGCGAATGCGGCGCTCGATGTGTTCGTCGCCGGGGAACCATGGCTCGTGTTCGCGAGCGATGCTGTTGACATATGGCGTAGAGACTGTTGCAGGAAAACTCACCTGGGCTTCGTGGGCACGTTCAAGCAACCGCGAAAGCAAATACCGAGCACGATTCTTGCCGTGAGTTTCCACTACAGCGTCGAGTGAATCGAGCCATTCTGCTGTTTCTGTTGGATCGGCATCAGGTAACTGATGAACGGAACCATCAAAGATCATGGGGTCATTCTCGCAGACTTACCAGTGGGTACCCATTCGGAGTGCTCGCATCAGCAAGTATCTATCTGATGATTGTGATCTATACAGACGGCGCATGTTCGGGAAACCCTGGTCCAGGTGGCTGGGCGTGGGCAACGGCACCAACTGGCGAGCCAAGCGACACAGGTGGAGAAGCGCACACCACAAATCAGCGTATGGAAATCATGGCTGCCATGGAGGCATTACGGGCTCATGTGGACCATGAAGGCCCAATTGAAATTCGTTCGGATTCAACGTATGTCGTTCACTGCTTCCGCGATTCCTGGCACGCTGGCTGGAAAAAACGAGGCTGGAAAAATTCTCAGCGCCAGCCTGTTGCGAACCGAGATTTATGGGAACCGTTTATCGAAATGGTGCTTGCCCGCGGCGATGTCACCTTCACTTGGGTGAAGGCGCATAACGGTGAACAAATGAATGAATTGGTAGACGCCTTGGCCGTTGCGGCTTCCACGGCATTTCGTAGGCAGTAGTACCATGACGTGGATGCGGAAAAGTGATTTTTTTCGCAACTTTGAAATTTATTTTTTTCTCATTGCGGCCTTACTCATTGTTCCAGGAAACACCTCAGGGGTTTTTAACGGATTGCCGCTGAGTTCAATCCCAGAGCTGTCAGCGTGCCTCATTTTGCTATTCGGCGTACTCTCAGCAAAGTTCAAAGCAAACTTTAAACAGCTTTCCGCAAATGTAAGCCTGCGATTTCTCGTTGCAGTTATTTTGATTTTTGGAGTAGCAATTCCAGCAAAGATTGCTTTAAAGCGAACTGACTTACCAACTGCAAGATTTGACGCCTGTTATCACAGCTATGTACGAAGCGATGATATGAAAGTTCCAGAGTGCGAGCCATTTTTCTCGGCAAAATTTGAAGGTGGTCGCTCCCGCCTGGATGAGAGTGTCAACTTTCAAGGATTGAATTATCCATTGCGCGATATCAACGTTTCGGGTTCAAACTGGAATTTATCGTTTATCAATAATGAACAATTCTTGGGACGATACGGAAATTATGAACAGGTGAGGCACCCGTTTAGAGCTAACTGGGTAGGTGAATTTTCGGTTAGCGAAGATTCTGGGTTTATTCCGGTGACCTATGTCGGATATGGATCGATCATGATTGATTCGTCAATCACAAGATTGCCAGCCCACTATGGAATTCCAAGAACTGAATGGATTGCTGTTTCAAAAGGTATTCACTCAATCGAAATCGACTATTCCTTCACGTCCCTGCAAATGAAGCCCGTTAATGGAATTGACTATTCGTCGTACGGCTATTACGCAACACTGAAGATTGGTGCAGTGCAAAATGCAACTTCATCGATAGTGGACACTTTGTTTGGGTGGGCAGTTGATCCACAAACTTTTCAAAGGTTAACCAAAATACTTCTGGTTGAAAATGAACGAGTTGTGCAGCAGATTATTCCCACTACTTATCGAGCAGATGTTGCTGATTATTTGGATGTTAAGTTTGACAATCCCTATATAGGTTTTTCAATTTTTGATGCCAAACCAAATGTGGGCTCACGCATTGTTGGTATCAGTGCAGACGGAAAACGCCATGTGTTACTTCGAGGCGATGGATTGTCGTGGCTTGAAGAGCCAGCTGTATCAAGAGAGCGGTTGTGGTATCGAATAGATGACTCATTTGATAGCGGTGAGCAATTTGGGGCTTTAAAACCTGTATCTGCAAGTCAGGAATGGGGTCTTTTCATGTCGGCGGCTGATTACTTAATCGGATTGTCGCTGCTTGGGATTGTTGGTTTGCTCGCGTGGTCATTTCGAAAGTTTTGGTTTGGTTATGCGCTTCTCCTCGGTGGAATTCTGACGCACAAATTCCTTCTGCACTCAAAAATTGGTTGGGGTTATGACGGGGTTGAAGGCTCCGCAATGCTGTACGCCAGCCTGTTGGTCGTACTCGCAGCGTTGGTGTATGCAGTTTTTCTACAACCAAAATCATTTCTTTCTCTCGGATTATTCGGCGCGTTGTATTTGGCTATTGATCGAATCACTCAAATCAATCCAGGGATGCGTTATGACCACTTCCTTCCTGTGACAGGGAAATCTTTCGCTTCAAATCTGAGTGCAGTTTTTTTTCGGTCCACGGCGACCGATTGGACGATTCATGCTGCGAATACTCGTAGCGCACTGTTTCGTGGTCTACTTTTTGGAAACGAACCGGTGTTTTACCTTCAACCTGGATATCGATATTTTGCTCCGATTTTTCAGTATTTGTTTGGCGATGGCGATGTTCGGCTCAGTATTGCAGTGATGTTTGCAACACTCGTAGGGCTTGTTCTTCTTCTCAATGTTTTCGTAGAGAATTCAAGGACTGTATTTGACAAATGCATTGCGTCGATTTTTTTGGCAGGTGCATTGTTTTTCGCTACATCGTGGGTGATGAGCTATTTCATTTTGGTTCAAACTACTGAAATCCCTACGTGGCCTCTTATGCTCCTGGGCTCGTATGTAGCAATACGACGCAAGAACTCAAAAGCTGGATTGATCATTCCAGGAATGATGTTTGGTTTAGCTGTGTGCATGCGACCGAATCAAATAATTGGACATGTTGTGTTATTACTGGCGCTTTCACTCAGTATTGACTTCGGGGAAGCTCCAGTGAGGAAACTGATTCATCTCACACAGAGGTTTGTAGCTATGGGCATAGTTTCGGCGTTGCCATTAATACACAATTTGTATTTCGGAAATCAATTTGTTGTGTTCTCAACGAGCAGGGCTGGCGGAAGTTTTGATCTTTCTGCCGCACCTGATCACATATTGCGGTACTTGTATGTTTACACAAGGCCATTAAGGAGTGGGGACCTTACAAGCCAAGGAATCATGGGGCTGCCAGGAAATGGTTACTCGAAATCCATTTGGATTGCGATGGTTGTTTTCCTATTCATTTGGATTATTTCTGTGGTTCAAACTGTGCGAGTTCGAAATGTATGGAAATTTTTGTTTGCTATTCTGGTTCCAATTTCGTACGTACTGCCAATCATTCCGTATCACGCTTATTTCCCACGACATGCAGTGGTGTTTTGGCTGTCGCTATTTGTCGTTTCTGTTGCGATGAAAGACTCTTTGAAGTCCGAATTTAGTCGCGAGGAAAAGGCTTTCAGCAATAATTCGATTACTCATTTTTGATTTACCGGCTACGCGATCGTTGAACGTGATTGGGATTTCCTTTATCTCCAGTTTTTTGTCGTATCCAGCTTTTGCCATTGCAGCTATGAAGATGTATCCCTCGCCCTTAACGCTTAGTACATTCAGTGATTTCAAGGATTTTTGAGTGAAACCTCTATACCCAGATGTGCAGTCAGCAATAGGCACACCCATCATAAATCGGATGTATCGATTCCCGAATCGTGAGAGCAGTTTTCTTCCAACTGACCAGTTCGGGATATTTCCACCTGGCACATACCGCGATCCGATGACAAAGTCTGAATTTCCTGAGAGCTCCTTTACAAAATTTGGAATCTGTTCAGGTTCGTGAGAAAAATCGCTGTCCATCTGGATGATGTAGTCAAATGAGTCAATAATTGGCTGTGTGAACGCAAACCGGTAAGCAGTCCCTAGACCAAGTTTTGCTGGTCGATGTTCGACGTGGACGAACGGTGATCTCTCCGCGATTGAGTCTGCCAGTTTTCCGGTTCCGTCGGGACTGTTGTCATCCACTATGTAAACGTGAACGCCGGGAAAGCCTGATTGGATCTGGCTGATTAATGCTTCAAGGTTGTTTGCTTCGTTGTAGGTGGGAAGGACTACAAGCGTTCTACTCGCAATTTGAGAATGCTGGTCCGACATCGTTGTTTGATGCTAACCGTGCCGTGGCGGGTTGATTTGAATGGCGAGGGTCGCTCGGTTTCGCCATGACCGACGTGTTTGCGTAGTCTTGACCTATGGATCTCAATGGAGCAAGCGCAATCGTTACTGGCGGAGCATCGGGAATTGGTGAGGCATGCGTTCGCTTGCTAGCCAAGCGTGGTGCAAAAGTAGTTATCGCCGACATTCAAGAAGAAAAGGGCAATGCATTAGCCAAGGAAGTTGGCGGCGCATATTGCAAAGTTGATGTCACCAATACTCAAGACATCATCAACGCCACCGAAATGGCGAAGTCGATGGGTCCAATTCGCGCATTAGTGAACTCGGCCGGAATTGGGTGGGCGCAGCGCACAGTTGGTAAAGATGGCTCATACGAGTCGGCAGCCAACTTGGATGCATTTAAGAAAGTTGTAGCCATCAACTTGGTGGGCACATTCGATTGCATTCGCATCGTTGGAACTGCAATGAGCACCAACGAGCCGCTAGCCAACGGAGAACGTGGTGCAATTTGCAACATGGCTTCGGTTGCAGCATTTGACGGTCAAATTGGTCAAGCTTCGTATTCGGCTTCAAAGGGTGGAGTTGTGGGCATGACCTTGCCAATCGCTCGCGATCTTTCAGCAATTGGTATTCGCGTGAACACCGTTGCTCCAGGTTTGATCGATACGCCAATTTACGGTGAAGGCGAAAACAGCGAGCAGTTCAAGCAGAACTTGCAAAAGGGTGTGCTCTTCCCACAACGCCTCGGCTATCCAGAAGAGCTTGCATCGATGGTTGTTGAAACCATCACCAACAGTTACATGAATGCCGAGACGATTCGCGTCGACGGTGGCATTCGCATGCCGCCTAAGTGATGTAGCGAGCAGCGTGGCAATGAACCACGTTCTGCATCAGCATCCATTTACGCCATGTGATCAGTTGCCCAACGCTGACGTCTCTACTTTCCGTGCTTTAGCGATACCCGAAGAGATCTTGCCAAGTGAAGTTGGTGATCAGTTTCGCCATCGCATGGGAACGAAGCCATTAGATGTAGCTCAATGGCTACCAAGTGATGAAGAAACTGCGCCGACCATTGCAATGAAGCGCGAACTGTTGAGCAATCGGCGAGACGAAGTGGTTGGTCTACTTGAGGACGGAAGCGACGCGGCAGAAGAAGCAGCAATGCTCATTGCTGGGTTCTGTGGAGCGCCATTACACGCACGTGGAATTGATGCGTTAGTTGAAGCCGCATTGCTTGTCGCCGACGACATCGTGGTGATGCAGCCAAAGAGTGTTGAAGGTAGCGAACAGCAATTAGTGGTTGTTGCAGGTGTGGTGTGCTCGCCAAGTCGTTGGAGCATTCAAACAAAACTCAACAACAACATGATGGCCGTGCATGTGCCAGTACCGCAATACGCAGATCACGTTGGTAAAGCCGTTGACACAACGTTGTCAAGGTTGCGCGCTGACCAACCAATGGTTCGATCGAATTGGACTATTGAGGACCACTGTGCCTTGTTCCAACCTGTTGCACCGAGTAGGCCATTAGTGCAAGACCCAACGCAGTTATGGATTCGAATGGAGCGACAAACGCTTCGCGCATTGCCACAAACCGGCGGCTCGATGTTCACTATTCGCACATATCAGCAACCAATTACGGAATATGTGGCACGTGGAAAAGATGTGGCGACAACGTTGTACTCGTTGGTGAAGCGCTTGCCTGACGATGTTGCGAAATACAAATCTTTGTTGCATTACCGCGAGGCATTGCTCGCGTGGCTTGAACCGTTTACAAAATAATCAGGTGGTGTAATCGGCGTTGATACGCACGTAGCCATCGGTGAGGTCACAGCCCCACACGGTTGCTTCATTAGACCCAGTATTCAAACTCACGTGAATTCGAACATCAGCGCCTTTCATGTATGCGCTGAGTTCGCTTAGACCCTGGTCGTTTACTTGTGTTGGGTACACCTCTTGGGTGCCAAAGCGAATGACCACTTGCTCTTGATTTACATCGGCGTATTGGCTGCACTTGCCAATTGCCATAGCCACGCGACCCCAGTTTGGGTCGGCGCCATGCACCGCAGTCTTCACAAGAGGAGAGTTGACGATGGCCTTGGCAATAGTTTTGGCTTGTTCGTAGTCATGCGCATTGTCGACATGAACTTCAATCAACTTCTCCGCGCCTTCGCCGTCGCGGGCAACTTGCTTGGTGAGCGACAGCGCAACTTCGAAGAGCGCAGATTCAAATGCTGAGATATCAACATTTCCTGCAGCTCCACTTGCCATCACGATTGCTGTGTCGCTTGTTGAGGTGTCGGTGTCTACTGAAACGCAATTAAATGTTTTTGCAATGACGCGCTGGAAAACGCTATTCAACTCACTCGGTGCAATATCGGCATCGGTAAACATCATGGTGATGAGCGTTGCCATGTTTGGCTCAATCATTCCAACACCTTTTGCAACACCAACCACGCGTGCGCTTGACCCGGCCACAACGCATTCGGCAACTTTGCTTACCGTGTCGGTGGTCATTATGCCGCGGGCAACGTCGTCTGCTGATGTTCCCTGCGGCTGTGCAGGAAGCGAGGCAAGACCGGCTCGAACTTTGTCCATTGGGTATTGACGGCCGATTACCCCAGTAGAGGCAATCAGAACCTCGTGTGGATCACAGCCCAAAGCAGAAGAAACGCCTGCGACTACTTCCCGTGCGTTACTCATTCCCAACTCGCCGGTAGCGACGTTGGCATTCTTTGAAATGACAACAACTGCCCTGGCTTTGTGGCTTGCAATGTGTTCGCGACTGACGACAACGCTGGGTCCAGCAAAACGGCTTTGTGTAAACATGCCAGCAGCAGCACAGACCGTGTCGGCAACTACAAGCGTGAAATCGTCTGTGGTGTCTTTAATGCCCACGTTTGTTACGTGAGCGCGAAATCCCTGAGGAAGCGAAATGGCCATGGTTATGCGGCGAAGTGCTGCTCAATGTTTTCGAGAGTCTTCTTCATTGCGTTCTCATTGCTCTTCATTGAGCCACGCAGTTTGAGAATGAAAATTGACTTGCTCCCGTTGTAATCGAATTGCTCAGTAACTTTTGTTCCGCCATCGACAGGTTCAAGGATGTAGCGCCAAATATGACCACCAAAATGTTGCCAAGCGATGCGACGATTTTCGTCAAATTCAACAACCGTGTTGGTCATTTTGTAGGGAACGCCAATCTTCATATTCATCGCAAACTTTGCACCGAGGGATAAGCGTGGAGGAGCAGAAACCTGTGCATCTTTAACACTGCCCGAGCCATCAATCTTTGAATGCTGGCGTGGGTCGGCGAGAATCTCGAAAATCAAACCAGGAGCCGCAGGAATAAAGCGCTCAACAGAGACGATTTTGGTTTTTGTGTCGTGAGTCATGCACTCAGGCTAGGCGAGAGACCGAACAACGGCTTCACCACAGCGTCGTCCAGAAAACATCGCACCTTGGATTGAGCCCGTATCTCTGTGGTCACCACAAACAAACAGTCCATTGCCAAGATCGACGCGTTGCTTCGGCGAAAACGGTGGTTTCTGAACTGGTCCGCCGTGGTTGATTACATAGGTGCGCAAGTGTTTCCAACTGTCTACTTGCGGCCCCCACCATGAACGAAGTTGTTGGCGGCTCATTGCTTCAAGGTCGCCATCGGTAACTCCCGGAAGTGCAGCAACAATGAGGTGCTTATCTGCAGGCGCGTACGACGGCGCAACGTTGCTGATTACTGCAACGTTGAGAACTGGTCCGTTTCCAGTGCCATCTAGGACTACATACTTTTCTTTTGTTGGGGGAGCATCGGCTGAAAAGTAGACACACCCAACTTTTCGCGATTCAACTATTGGAATACCAAGCAGCGAAGAAGCAGTTGGTCCGTCTGTGGCGACGACAACTGCGCGAGCAGTAATGCTTTCGCCAGATGCAAGCGTGACCTTTGTGCCATCAACCGTGCTTACACGGTTGTTGAGATGGATGGTTCCTTCGGAAAGCCTGCTTGCCATTTGTAATGGGAGTGCGTGCATGCCGCGCGATGGCAGCACGCTTTGGCCTTCGCTCAGTGATCGAAAAATAACGTCAAACATGCGTCGCGACGTGGCGAGATGCGGATCGAGTTGGATGCCGCCAAATAGTGGTCTGAAAAATCGATTGATGATTTTGGTAGAGAAACCAAATGCTCGAAGTGCTACATCTGTAGAAACATCTTGACCGCCAAGCAGCACCGCAGACTTGCGGCGCAAAACACGTGCGCGCAGCACCACAATTCGGGCTTTGTCGAACACGCTGCCAATTGGGGCAAAGGCAGTTGTCGCAAGAGTTTGAGGTTTGCGAAATGGGTCGGAAACAGCGTGTCCTTTGCCGTTTCGCCACACGAGAGCACCAGGGTCAAATGGTCGAAGATCAAGTGCGCGCATGTCAACTTGTGACTGCAGTTCTGGATACGCAGTGAGCATCACTTGAAAACCACGGTCTAGTTGAAAACCATCCACGATGTCGGTGCGAACTCGTCCACCAAC
>Ga0208226_1000402_pt1 | contig 11541 bp, 9 predicted proteins | sample LakMenE18May11ns_FD_150713 | JGI IMG/M metagenome (GOLD analysis project Ga0208226, IMG submission 150713) | Freshwater microbial communities from Lake Mendota, WI - 18MAY2011 deep hole epilimnion ns (SPAdes) | ecosystem: Environmental > Aquatic > Freshwater > Lake > Epilimnion/Euphotic zone ... | reverse complement strand
CCTGATATTTTGGGGTACGTCGCAGAAAGACTGTACATAGCTGAAAGACTTGAAAAGGAAAGACTTGAAAAGGAAAGACTTGAAGCTGAAAGAACCCGAGCAGAAGCAGCCCCGGTGTACGGACTTGGTAGACCACGTGGTGCACCAATCCCTGTAATTGGATCACCTACTATGAGGTTTCTAGGAACTAGAGAAATAGAAAGACGTGAAAAGGAAAGACTTAAAGAAGAAAGACGTAGACTAGATCCTGCAGCTGTAGAAAGAGAAGAAGATCAAATATGTAGAAATCTTTTTGAAGAAAGACGAAAAAAATTAGGTCCACATCATGATGGATCTGTATATGCTGGGGGGTGGATATGGCTATTTGCGAGGCTGCCTGGTGAAGTGGATGAATGGAAACCACCTATTACAGGACCGAGTCTGTTTCCTTGGTCAGAAGAGAAAAAGATACCTCCAAAACCTACTAAACCTCCTCCCGACATACCTGGATATTATGAATGGAATCCTAACTATGGAGGATATTGGATGGGAGATCCTATCCCTGGTAGGAAAAGATATAAATATTGGTTTTATCAACGATAGAGCGTCATTGTAACAAGTAAATCGACACTACAAAATACCAAATGGTATTTTGTAATATTTTGCAAAAAGATTTGGTTATCATCTCTTTATTTGGAGTGGAGTACTCTATAAATTTTACATTTTAGATACAATATATATAATAGAACCAGAAAAAACATATGAGGAGCGCTCCTAATCCTTGGATATCTCGAGTTCGTAAGAGATAAAATCATCGTACGCTTTTATCGTTTCAGGTGTCCAAACAGAGCAATAACGACATTTGCAAACTCTCCAGTCCGTTTGATCAATTTTACCAGTTTGTGGATCTATTACATTGTGATATACGTGTAATTTATTCTCTTGAATCTTTACAACTCCTTCTATATCACGCTTTGGCATCTTATCTCTATATGTATTTCAAATTTTAATTTAGTTTTTCAATTTTCTTTTATATAAATAAATGCAACAATACAATTTACCAAAATATTTTGAAGGTTATAGTGTATTACGAGATAAGTGTAATTTATATAAAATATCAAATCTTGCACCGAATACTAGGTACCATTTAAGTTTTAGTGATCTAGTCACTCTATTTTTATCTGATAAAAACGGTGAGTTATATTTTAATAATAACAAAGAGCCTTTGCCAATGCAATGTATACCTTATGTAGTAACATTACTAACTAAAGCAGATGATGGAACTTTCCCTGTAAATCCTGATCCTATAGGAGGTCCTATAGGACACTATTCTAAAGATAATTGTGATTCTTGTGATTATACTAAAAGTAGAAATATGTTCCTAACTCTTTATGATGGAAAAAAATTCGAAAATGTTGAGTTTATTATATCAGGTGGAGCTATTGGACTACGTTTTGTTCCTAACACTGTAGAATATTATAATGAAAACAGATTTTCTGGAGTTGGAATATTATAAGTTAATTTACAAATTATATTTTTAATCATAAGATTAAAAATTACTTAGAATCATTTTTATACTTCTACAAATTTAGATAAAGAAAAACGAATCCAGAATAGGTTTGTTTGCAAGAGGTAGTTCCATGTTAAGTACTTTTTCTACATTTTTTTTAAATTCATAAAGACATTTATTATTATTTTTACCCAGGATTACAAGTATCTGTTATTACAATTAAAAGAATAAATGAATCCTACCAAGAATTACGTTATAGACATTGTTTCAAATTTTTCTTGATACAATTCTATTTTTACATATTTTCTTTCTATTCATAAAATAATATTAAACTGGAAAATCAAGAGTTTTCAACAAATTATGAAAGTAAAATGCAATGTATTAATATAACTTGAACAACAATAATATTTCTGAAGAGCGTTTAATATATTTTCTTAATTTGAGTATTTTGTTGCATAATAAAAGATCTTCCATTTTGAAAAAATTTGGAGATTCTCAAAAAATCAAGAGTGTTACTCATTTTGTTTTACTTTTTTTCATATTCATCTAATTCACGAATAGGTGATAATCGAGATTCATTTTTAGGAACATACCAGGATGACTGGTTGGTTTCTATATTTACGTAGTAAACTTTTCCAGTAGTACTACTAATTTTTTTTATCCATGTGTGCATATTTATTATAAAACAGATCATTTTTTTACAAAGTTGTTCATGAAACAAGTTAAGTTTAATAGTCTTATTAAATATTTTTCTTATTTTGCTCTTCACAGTACGATGGATACAAATCATAGCACCATTTATCAAAATCGTCAAATTGAGTATTTAAAAATTCAGATGTGAATGACTCAATATTGGATAAAGTAAAGTGTTCATGAACTTTAAAATATGTTTTTAAGGCATAACCAATATGCCTTGCTGCACATTCTAATTGAAGAGTCGTATCATAATTTATATATTCATAAAACTCTTCATGAAAAGTTGTGACATAATAAACAGCTATATTAGTAATAAAATTGTTAAATTTAAGTTCTCTTTCACTATGGTGAATATGATATATATCACTTACTTCCTTTTTTAAAAAATAAAGGACTAAATTTTTTATTTTTTCTAATTTGATAGTATAATTTAACATTTTAATTAAAAGTTTATCGTTTTAAACTACTGAATTTAAAATCAAGTAACTATAATTGTTACCAGTTTATTAAAGTTAATTTTGTCTGACTTTTCTTTCATTCAGTATAACCAACTTTTTCTGGTCGATTTGGTAAATCGTCTCCTCCAAACTTAAAAATCATAGAAAATGAAAGTGATGGTAGTATAGGATTGTTTTGCATTATAGTTTTAGGTTTACCATCAATTTTGTAGACTGCATTCGAATTAAAACCAGAACCTAAAGATATAGCTGATACAATATCAAATTTATTGATTAAGTGCGCCATTTGCACACGATCTAAACCAGGTGCATTAAAACCTCTACCTTCTATCATAAAGAAAATAATGTTTCCAGATTTAGTAATTGCCATCACGTCGTGTGCGTCATATTTTTCGTCTGTTTGATCAATATCTAACCTATATCCCGTCAATTTTTTGGTTTTAGTTTCTAATACTTCGAATACTCTATTTGAAATAGTTTGTTCAAAAACAACTTTTCCTTCGTATACAAGAATGGGTCCAGAAGATAAAGCCCATCTATAAGGCAAATTTCTGGTTTTATCACGCATAATTGGACGACCTCCTATATTTTTTCCATTTTCCATTTTAATAACAGGTTGGTCTGTAGTATATAGTGTTCCATCGTCAAGTTGATAAATAGAAGATTCTGTAATAGTTTCGTGCATTTCCATAAAAATATCGTGTGTATTAATATGCATCACATTTTCATGACTACACCATATAACACCACCAATACTGCCTCTATAAGGAGGTGGAACAGATATATATGTTCCGTTTATATCACTTATAATATCTTTATCTGAGTACATAAATCCAATAGGTATACGTGTGTGTTTTTCATCAGATATTGCAAAATATCCTGCGTTGATACAAAATCCAGTAGTTGCGTCATCTAAAAGATGACTTGAATTCCAAATATCATAATCTATATTTACAGCAACACCATAAGTATCTGTTGTTGGATTAATAAATACTGCATTTAAGTTTACTATTTCGAGTGGTTGATTTAGTATAGGATTAAGATCCAACCAATTTTTATGAGTAGAATATATTAACGCTCCAGTTTGTTGAGTATCCATTCCTAGAGCAGCAGGGTTAATTTGAATATTAAAAATGCTTAAACTGCTTGTACTATCTCTGTCTTTCAATTGATTTTGAAAAATAAATTCTCCATTATTTTTGCTGTCTAATGGAGTATTAACAAATGAACTCGATATAGGATCATAAAAAGGAGAATTTTTAAGAGGAGAGTACAATTTTTTTGACATTATATTTTCTGGATCTAATTTATTAGCTTTAGCTCGTGCATTTATACAGAAATTATCATGTTTATCTTGAGGTACAGCAGTATGAGTCACATTACCATTTTTATCAAAAATACGAGTTTCTCCGGGTTCACAACTACGTTCAATTATGTTCATCTGGTTTATAAAATTATCGACAGAGTTTGCTTGTTGAGTATTCTCACTAGGACTTTCAGAAAAAATTAAAGAATTTTCAAGTGTATAATCTGCATGGTTAAGTTTTTCTTCGAAACATAATATTCTGTAATCTCTATCCATAATATTTACTATCTGACCTTGACCTTGATCATTATTTTTACGTTCACAAAAACGTATTAAGCCTCTAAGTAATTCTTTACAGTTCTGAAAATTCGGAATATCTAAACCATAATTTATAGTTTTATTTATAGGAAAGTGTTTTTCTAGTTCATATTGAGGGTCATCATAAAATTCACGTGTAAAAAAATTTAATTGATCAATAATTGGTTTATCTGCTAAGTCAATACCACTCTTATTTATAATAGAGTAAATATGATTTATTAAATATTGGATTTCCATAGTATTACGGATTGATTGATTATTCGCGCAATCGATAAATGGTTGTTCGTTAGAACTTTCTAATAAATATTGTGCACTTGGTGAAATAATCAAAGGACGTTTAAATTTTTCGTTTTCAGAAGCATAGAGATATGTGGCACACAAACCATAGTCAATAATTTTAGAAATTAAACCATTGTTATTAATTGCTATTAATATAGGATTTCCTTCTTGATCTGGTATTCCTGCTTCAAATAAAATATACTTTTTTGTAGATAGATTTTCACCTTGATATGTATAAGGGTTTGAATATATATCATCAATAACACTACGGTTGATCAAAATTATCATTGCATTCGCAGAATGAAAGTCAAAGTGTGTAAAACCCAACTCTTTTTTACCTACATAAATAGCATAAATGAGTTGAAAGATAAGATTTATAAGAATGTCAGGATCTTTTTGAATATAACAACGCCACGGATGTTCGCTATTTCCTTTTTTAAGTATCTTATTAAAAGTATAGTCTGATTTTTCCATAATAATTCTTGACATATTATCACAAGAAAATACAGATATAAATTTACTATAAAAGAGTCCAATTCCTAAATCATACAAATGACCTAGCATAGAACCAAAAATTATTTCTGGCATTGGTTCGTAAAAAGACAAATTATAAAAATCAGCTGGTTCATTATTAGTACAAATTTGAGCATTTACTCTAATGTGACTAAATTCAACATTATTTATAGTTTGATCACGTGAATTTTTAAGAACTACCGAAATGTAAAAAGGAACGTATCCTCCTTGTCGATTTATAGAAACAACAATAGCATAAATTTCTTGAGAATAATCATCTTCATCAATTTGAATTGTATATACTTCACCAAATGCACCCTCACCAAGCCAGTATTTATTAATAATACCATCTCTTGAAAGAGTACAAAATTCATCATTATTAGACATAGGATTAATTAAAACACCTTGTTCTGGTTTCTGTGCTCTGACACCATATAAGGATGGAAAAATTTTCCATAATCTGGATAAAAATTTATTTGCGTAGTCAAAATATTTGTATGAATTTGGAGGTTTTGAAAATTCTGTCATTTTTATATTTATAAAACATAATTACATTTTGTTCAAAAGTTATTTATTTTATTATTAAATAACAAAGTAAATGATTGAACAGTTGTGTAAGGACTTAAAAACTACTTATGACACGAATATACTTGATAATGAATCTGATGTTGTACAGAAAGAATTTAGAGATGTTTCTCTCGAAAATAGAAATAATGGTAGAAAAGTTCTTATGAACCTTATATGTAATCATTATGATGAAATGATACAGAAACCAACTGCTGAATTTATAGGAGGACCTAAAACTCTTACTGTTCACTGGCATCCAGGTTACAAAAAAATGATATATATATTTGGTGAATGGAAACATACTAACAGTATTACAGATTGTGAGAAGTTTAAAGAAGATAGTAAACAAGATATTAATACTATTTTAATCGAAGATTACTTATATAATTTAATCCTATCAACTGACGTTTTTTTAGACATTTATTTTGAATTTATTTCCTATAAAGAAGGAGAAAATGACTATGAATTATATGAACCACCTGGTCATCGTTCACATAAAATATTTAACAAATTTAGAAAATGCTTGTATTATAATACTCGATCAAATGTAGATTGTAAATTAGCAAGAGTTCATTATTTTGATATTAGACTTAATGATGTTAAAGAAGACGATATTGAAGAAGATAAAATTAACATATTTTGGTTAGGAGGAGAATTAGGATATCTTATTTTTAAACATGGAGAGAATAGTGTTTATTATTTTAAACTACTCTTAAAAAAGTATTCAAAAATAATTACTTTGTTAGAACAATTAGTTCAAGAAGATATAAAAAAGGTGTGTAAGTTCATGAAAAAACAGTTAGAAGAGAATCCATATATAAAAAAAGAGTTGAGTAAAATCGATAATTCAGAATTAAAAACTTCTATTTTGACATTTTATGATAAATTAATGTCTGAAGAAGTCTCAAAAATTATTCCTGATAAACTTAAAAAATATATCTTAATTATAATAAATTATAAAAAAGAATTAGATAGTTCTCTTTTAGTGTCTATGAATTATATAAAATTACACTTTCTAAATATAATAAGTTATTTTTCTGATGTTTACTTATTAGCGCATATGTTTAAAAATTTTGATATGTCTGATATGGAAAACAAGGCATACAAAGGTTCATCCGATCAACCTATTAGTGCTCATAATATAATAATACATTGCCGTGATAGTAACGCTAATAAATATAGAGACTTTTTGTCAAGTATTGGTTTTAATGATATTGATCACACTGGTGATTTAAGTGAGGATAGATTAGAAATGATCCCGAATACACCTAAAAATTGTTTAGATATGAGAAGGATAAAGCAGCCATTCTTTTCATATTTACCTGAAGAAAAAGAAGTAAGCCAGTTTAATAGAATACAAACTCCTAAGACCCCGGTAAAAATACCTACTCCTCCGAGAAGAACTCTTACTAGAATAAAAATTCCGAAGCCTCCTAGTCCTGAAAGGATACCTAGTCCTGAAAGGATACCTAGTCCTGAAAGGATACCTAGTCCTGAAAAGCATCCATACATCATTATACAACAAAGATGTTGTAATAGACCAACTCAATTTCCTTCACGAATGGCAAGATGTGAAGGTCGTGGGCATACATTTGCTGCTGGACTTTCATATTTTGGAAGTTTTTTATCAAATCAAGATAGTAATTTAGATGGTATAGTCGAACTAAGAAACGCTACAATCTTAAAAAACGAACCAACTTTTAAAGAAGTTGAATACTTAGATACCAAACCCTATATATCTGATCACAATGGAATTGTTTTGCATTTATCTACTCAAAATAAACCTATGGATTTTAATATTATTTCATGTAATTTAGAAGGGTTATGTAGACAAACTAAAGATGACTCAAGATATCGTATAAAAAGTATAAAGGATCATTTTAGAGATGTTATTAAAAAAGGGTCTATACTTGTTTTTCAAGAAATAGTATTACAAAAATTAGCAAATTCGGAATTAAATATGACAGACGAAGATGATGATGAAGAGAGTGTAGTTGTTAAGAAACATAAATGGGTTGATGTTGTTGGAGAAGACATACTATCAGAATTGGAAAGTATAAATGACAACTTACTTTTTATGTCTGATACATACACAGGAGGTGTATTTTATGATTCAAGTGTGTGGGAATTAACGAAAACAATCGATATAAGTCGTTTATATAATGGTTCATTATCTTCTAAATTTTCAAATGCATATTTATTTAATTGTATTAATACAAAATGTCTTTTTTGGGTCGTAAACATCCACTTAAAAGCATTTCCACCTGGTACAACTGAACATAGTCTTGATCTTCTTAATAGTAATGAAAATGTAAATAAAGCTCATATAATAGAATTAGAACATATTATTAGTCAATTAATAATAGAATCTAATTATTTTAGAATACCTATTTATTTATGCGGTGATTATAATAATAACTCACCAAAAGATATTCTAGTAGAAAAAGCAATAAAAAAATCTATGAAATCATTAGATCATGCAGAGTATACAATTGGCATTAGTACTATCGCTGACGGACCTTGGATCGATCAACCTATTAATAAAATGAATACATATTTTAGTTCTACAAATTAAAAATGTATAATTTTTTATTCTTTTAAGAAATAAAAAATGCCTACTTCCAAAACTAAAAAGAATATGGCATGCAACAAGCCTCAAAAATCATGGAAGCCTTCTAAAAAACGTGTTGTTAAAGCTTGTTCTAAAGGTAAAGAAAAAATTATACACTTTGGAGCAACTGGTTTTGGTCATAATTATAATAGTATAGCACGTAAAAATTTCCGAGCACGTCATAAATGTGATACTGCTAATGATAAGCTTACAGCTCGATTTTGGGCTTGTAAGAATTTGTGGTCGAAAGGCGGGAACAGTAAAAGCTGTCCAAAAAGTCGTAAGTGTAAAGGTTCACCACGAAAATCGCCTAATAAAAAATCTAGACGAAAATCACCTACTCGTAAATCGCCTAAGAAAAAATCGCCTAAGAGAAAATCGCCTAAGAGAAAATCAAGACGTAAATAAAAACATTTTTTATAATTCAGCATAACCAGATAAAAGATATCAAATGTCAGTAATTTTATCGATAGGCAGTATAAGTTAGACCCAGTACATGATGTAATTAAGAAGAAAACCAAAGCTATGAAACCACTTCCAGCAAGTCCAGTTAGTTCAACAGAAAACGATGAATCAACTCAATCCGAAACTGATGATACGTGGGGAAATTAAAAATGATTTCTATTTAGGTTGATAAATAAAATAAAGAAAAATATCAGAAATGCAAAAATGTAATGTTTGTAAATGTACGAAATTATTATCACTGTTTAAAATTAAAGAAAATACAGGAATAATATACAAGACTTGTATTAAATGTAGTGAAAGAGTTAAATGTGATAGAGATGGTTGTAATTACATATGTAGTAGAAATTCAGAATTACAACGACACCTTAAAACTGTTCATGACAAAATAAAAGATATCAAATGTGATTGGGAAAATTGTGAGTATAGTTGTAGTTTAGATCACCACTTAAAACAACACGTCAAACAAGTACATGATAAAATAAAAGATTTTGAATGCGATAGAGAAAATTGTGATTTTAGTTGTAGTCAAAGTTCTAAGTTACAACAACACGTTAAACAAGTACATGATAAAATAAAAAATTTCGAATGCCCAAATTGCGATTATAAATGTAGTCAAAATGGCAACTTACAACGACATGTTAAATTTGTTCATCACAAAATAAAAGATATCAAATGTCCAAATTGCGATTATACTTGTAGTAGAAATGGAAATTTAAAAAAACACATCAAAAATGTACATGAGAAGATAAGAGATTTTGAATGCCCAAATTGTGATTATAAGTCTAGTCAAAATACAGATTTACAACGACATATACAAATTTGTACAGGTTCACGAAATATATCGTCTGGTGAATGTAAAATGATAGAATGCTTAGAAGAATTAGGTTTTCACGAAGATGAAGATTACAGACATAATTCATCCTTCTCAGACCTAACAACATCTTGTGAAAAACGTTTGCGATTTGACTTCATGTTTATAAATCATAAGAGAGTATTTGAATATGATGGAGAACAACATATGAGACCTGTAAAATTCGGAGGAATGTCACAAGAACAAGCAGAAGAAAATTTTAGAAAACAACAAGAACATGATAAGCTCAAAGATGATTTTTGTAAAGATAATGGATACAAGATGGTAAGAATATCATATAAAGATTATCCAAATATTTTAAGTATATTACATCGTGAATTATTAGATATAATGGATAATGTAGGATAGTACTGATGATTAATAAAATTATAAATTTAATAAAAATATAATTTTTGCTAGATCTCCTTGAGATTATTTTTATCTATCTACACATGTATTAGAAGATCCTTTACGGGACTGGATTCATATAAATTTAGGTATCAAGAAGCTGATCTAGTATAATTAGATTAAATCAAAACGTATGATTAGAGAGTTAATACCAATATTGGTATTAACTAAACTTGATTAAACAGTATATATTTTCTTGTTAAATTTAAAATACAATATTATGAATTAGCTCTTTTTGAAGTAAATTTTTTACTTTAATTTATTGTGTAATTCATATTTTAAAAAAAAATATACAATTAATTGTTCAGAATTTCTTTTTAGCTTTGACACTCGCATTGACAACGAGCTTTGCTGCAGTTACAACAGTTTTCAATATTTTTTCTACATGTTGGACAATCCAAAATATATCCTTCTTTTATAGCAAAACAACCGTAATCACTAGGTTCTAGCTTACTTTTTACATATGTGTCAAGACATGTCAGGCAAAATCTATGACCACAAGGTGTCTCTTCAAGCAGATGCATTTGAACATCAACCAGGCATATAGCACATCTCTCGGTTGGGCTAATAAGACGTGTTGCAGGACACGAATCTGGACAAAAAGAATGATATTGACAAACATATTGTTCTGTGAGTTTCTTGTTTAATTCTTCCATAGAAGAAAACAAGAAATAATTATTCAGATTTGTTTTTCCAAAGTTAACACATCTATTTGTATATTCATTTACAATATTTCGTTTCCATTTGAAATCAAACGTTTTATCGTGATTGTGTGTAATAAAAGCTGTGCCTTGTTTTCCAGATATGTAAAATTGGCGTATTAAATATACGGAATGACCTCTGTTATAATTGTAAGATATAATCTCATTGTAAGATTTCTTTGTTATCTTGCTTGTCATTCTTGTATTTGATTCATAACAGAGACATTTAAATTCAATTTAATAAGATGCCAACCGAAAAGACTAAAATACAGCTAATGAAAAAGAAATATGTAAGAACCTATCAGATCATGTACATACAAGCAAATACATAACCTATCTGCTGTACATTTAACGAGATTTCTAAACTCTGACCAGATGTAAGAGTGATGTTCAAACCATTCACAACAGTACTACCGGCTGTTCCAAAAATAGCGCCAGTCGTATAAACGACTACCCCTGCAACTAGAACACTCATAGTAGCAGTAGCACTTCCAACAGACCATATAAATGTTATTGATGTCACTGTAAGGGAAGTGGGTGCGATCCACTTTGTAAAATTAGATGAAGATGTCACACTTGTCCAGCTAGTATCATAATAACGACCTGGTGACAGATAATTACCGACGACTGTCGCATTTCCAGCAAAGTTAACACTAAAACCCTTGCTACTTACAGAGTTATTCATCAATACTAATTCCTGAGTAGTATTTGATGTAATTACACCTAGTTTTTGAATTACAAATTCAACACTATTTGTTGCTGATGAACTATTTGAACTAATTGTGAATGCTAAAATCTTTTCACTTGATAAATACTGACCCTTTGGATTAACAACGGGGCTTTGAATCATAGGAATAAGAGTTGATGCATAACAAGCAGG
>Ga0208226_1000395_pt1 | contig 11705 bp, 9 predicted proteins | sample LakMenE18May11ns_FD_150713 | JGI IMG/M metagenome (GOLD analysis project Ga0208226, IMG submission 150713) | Freshwater microbial communities from Lake Mendota, WI - 18MAY2011 deep hole epilimnion ns (SPAdes) | ecosystem: Environmental > Aquatic > Freshwater > Lake > Epilimnion/Euphotic zone ... | reverse complement strand
GTCTGCATCTACTTGTGCTTGTGCTGTTGCTTCTCTTCTTGCTGCTGCTACTGCCTCTGCTTGTGCTTGCTCAGCAGCTTCTTGTTGGGCAGCTAGAGCAGCAGCTTGAGTAGCAGCATGTTGAGCGGCTAGATCAGCAGCAGCTTCTTGTTGGGCAAGTAGAGCATCAGCAGCTGCCTGTCGATCAAGATCAGCTTTTTTTCTAGCTTCATTAGCCTCCTTAAGTTGGCGTTTTAGTTCTTCAATTTCTTTTTTATCATTACCATTAGTTTCAGCACCCTTTAATTTCCGTTCAGCTACTCTAGCCGCCTCTTCAGCTACTTTAGCCGCCTCTTTAGCTTCTTCAACAGCCTCTTCAGCTTTTTCAAGAGCTTCACTATTTGTTACAGCAGCTAATAAGGCAACTAATGCAGGAGCAAATTTTTTACCACCACCACCACCATCATCATCATCATCATCATTATCACCACCACCACCAGGACCCCCGGCACCATCATTGTTAGATATTGCAGCAGCCAATACTGCAACAGTTGCAGATGCAACATCGTCATCGCCTGGATCATCATTATTATTATCATTTATAGATAAGTCATTATTTAATGATGCAGCCAATAGCGCAACTGTTGCAGCCGCAACATTATTATATTCTTCATCTTCTTTTCCATTTTCTGTATTAGCATCACTAACAAATGGCTTAACATTATCATCTATATCCACTTTTGGCTCTTTTGGCTCTTTTGGCTCTTTTGGCTCTTTAACCTCTTTTAAATCTCGCTTATCATCTAATTCTGGCCCATCTTTAACAAGTGGTCTTTTTCCAGACCCAACATTTAATCCAGTTTCATCTTCTTCATCTTCAACTTGTCCAAGATAGATATTAAGTAATTTTTTAACATCTTCGTCACTAAGTTTTTTGCCATTTGGCCGCATTTGTTTTATTAATTCCATTATTTTTTTAGTAATTGCTTCTATTTTAGCTTCACTATTAACATTATTTAATTCGTTTATAAGTTTATAAATTTGTCTTTTTAAATTTTTTTCATGTGTGCTTAGCCTAACATTAGAAGTTAGATCGTCAAGAACTTTGAATAATTTTATTTTAAAATTATCGACGTCCCATGGTTTAATATTTTTATATAGGTCTGTAAGATTGTCATATTCATCGCAATTAGCCAATCTAGACCCAGAACAAATTCGAGCAAATACATTTTTTAACATAAATTGTGCAAATGAAACCGAATTACGTTCATTATCGGATAACACATGTTTGGTATGTTGTATTAAAGCTTCTTTTCTATTATCATCATCAGAGTTTGATAAATCTCTGTTTTTTTCTAATAATTTTTTATGTATATATAACACAAATCTAATATATATTTTTAAAGTAGATTTCAAAAGTAATAAATCATCTTTATTCATGTTATATTATTATATGTGTATTTACTATATAATATATTATTATTTTAAAAATAAAAAATAATAATAAAACTAATAAAACTAATAAAACTAATAAAACTAATAAAACTAATAAAACTAAAAAATAATAAAATAATAAAACTAATAAAACTAAATAATAAAACTAATAAAACTAATAAAAATAATAAAAATAATAAAACTAATAAAACTAATAAAACTAATAAAAATAAAATAATAATATAATAATATAATAATATGTCACCCAATCCAACCAGTGTTGAACAAGTAAATAATAAAGAGTGGTTGCGATTTTTAGAGTTTGTAAAGCGTAAATATGGTGAAGATAATGCAGATTTTATTAGAACAAATGACTATTTAAAGAGAGAAAATCCAAGTCAAAGCATTTCTCAATATTATAGAAGTAAAATACCATCTATAGGCAATCAAGATTTGCCACTATCTGAATTATTGAAAAATCCTGTTTTTTTAACAAGTGTTCTAGGTTCCAATGACAGTGAAATAGCAGAATTTACAGATATATATAATGAAACAAATACTTTAATGAAACAATTAAATAGCACAGAAGACAATATATATATTAAATGCAATCCTGTAGACGACAATGGAAATGTAATAGACGAAACAAATAATTCAATAGGAACTAATATAAGCAGTTTAAATGCTATGTTTGGCGAACTAGGATCAGGATTTAGTCCTATGTTTTTATATAGCAGTATAGGAATGCAAACATTCATAAGTCTAATAATATTTTTAGTAATTTATTATATTGGTAAATATATTTTCATAGATTATCCGAAAAACGTTATTTCAAGACGAATATAAAGTATATAATTAAAGTAACTAAGATTAAATATTAGAAGCGCTATGTGTATCGCATTCAACCGGATTATAATTGTCAATACTTGTAATATTTTCAGGGCGTTGATCTATTAAAGTAACCATTTCTTCTTCTAAAGTTTTAGTATTTAAATGACTATTCAAATTTTCCATTTTTGAAGCTCTAGTTGTTTCAGATTGAGCCATAACTCCATGATCAACTTTTTGGGAGCGACTTAAGAATACTAAAGCTACTCCGCCAAATAATAATGCAATAAGAGGGTTGCTATTAAGTAATAGTATTATGAAAATAATAGCAAGAGAAAGATACATATAAATATTGTTTATATGCGGAGCATAATTATAAGGCGTTGAAACGTTGCTTATTAAATATAACAATAACAATATTACAATAATAATTTCGTATGGTTTAATATTGGATAATTTCATAGTACTTGTCCTTAAAGTGTTTGTGCTCTTATTAATAAAATCCATTATAGTATAATAAAATATTATAATAAAATATTATAAAAAAATATTATAAATATTATTAAAAATACTTAAAATAATAACAACAAATTATAAATATTATAAAAAAATATTATAAATATTATTAAAAATACTTAAAATATTAACAACAAATTATAAATATTATAAAAAATTGTTTATAATATTTATTAAAAATACTTAAAATATTAACAACAAATTATTAATAACTAATTAATAATAACAAGATTACTATAAAATAATATGCTAATTAAAAAGATTAGCCCTAAAAATCGCGAAAATTATAATGATTTAAGTCAAGTTATAGAAAATATAAAAAAAAACAATATGCAGAGTTATTTAGGTGCTAAAGGATATAGTATATATAAATCATGTTTAACTCCTAAAATAATAGAATTTATAAAAAAGGAGTTAACGGTAAAACCAACATTACAAAATTCTTATGTTGAAGCAAAATCATTTCCCATTTATCAAGAGTCGGAAAAAAAGATTTACGTGCCTCGTTATTGGGGAATAGCTATGTTTGGACACCCTAAAATGCTTAAAATTCCTTATGGAGAAAATATAAATGTAAAATTTGAAGGACTATTGAGAGATTATCAAACAAATGTGCTAAATGAATATTTGAAAGCGATTGACTTTGGAATTAGTGATGACAAAAATAAAGGTAATGGATCGGCACTAATAGAGTTATGGACTGGAGCAGGAAAGACGGTTTTAGGACTTAAAATAATTGAAGTGTTAAAGAAAAAGACCATTATTTTTGTTCATAAAACATTCCTAAAAAATCAATGGATAGAACGAATACAACAATATTTACCAAATGCGCGCATAGGTTCTATTCAAGGTCAAAACATTGACATTGAAAATAAAGACATTGTGCTAGCTATGATACAAAGTGTTAGTATGAAGACTTATAATGACACATTATTTGACAGTTTTGGATTAAGTATATATGATGAATGTCATCACATGTCAAGTGAAGTATTTTGCAATTGTTTAAAGAAATGTAATACATTATATGGCCTAGGCTTAAGCGCAACAATGAATAGGAAAGACGGATTAACAAATGTTTTTAAAATGTATTTAGGTGACATTTGCTATAAACATTCTAAAAAAGGCAATGAAGACGACGTATTAGTAAAAGCAATAGAATTTACAATTGATGATGATGAATATAATGAAGTAGAGCGCGACTTTAGGGGGCAAGTTAAATATAGCACAATGGTAAATAAAGTTTCCACTTTAAATATGCGTAGTGATTTTATTGTATATGTGTTAGAAAGCGAATTGTTTATTAATCCAAAACAACAATTTATAGTGTTGGCGCAAACTAAGAGTTTATTAAACTATTTATATAGAGCAATTGTTTATAAAAATTTTGCATCTGTGGGCTATTATATAGGAGGCATGAAAGAAAGTGAATTAAAGAAATCGGAAAGTAAAACTATTATATTGGCAACATTTAGCATGGCGGCCGAAGCATTAGACATTAAATCATTGACAAGCTTACTTTTAGCAAGTCCAAAATCTGACATTGTGCAAGCTGTGGGCCGTATTTTGAGAGAAAAACATAGCAATCCATTAGTAATAGATATTATAGATGGACATGATGTGTTTCAAAACCAATTTAATAAACGTAGAGCATTTTATAACCAAAAAAACTATAGAATATTTCGCACATCCAATAAAAATTATGAGCATTATGTAAAATATATGAGGTCATTAACAACTACAACTACAACTACAACTACAACAACAACTACAAGTACAACTACAACATTATTAAATATTGAAAATGAATTATTTGATGTTGATAAAGATAGTAGTACTAGTAGTAGTGCTATGGACAACCTACAAAACTTATGGAATTATTTATTGACTAAGAAAAATAAAAATGCAAATGCAAATAAGAATGCAAATGCAAATAAGAATGCAAATGCAAATAAGAATGCAAATAAAAATGCAGAAAATGCTGAAATTAGTGAATATAAATGTCTTATTAAGCTATAAAGCATAAAAACATTTAATATTAAACATAAAACATTTAATATTAAACTTTAAACATTAAAACATATAAAATATTAACATATAAAATATTATTATTAACTTATACTATAAATATAGTATAGTGTTATGGAAGTCAAAGAAAATAGTAATAGTGAGCCTATAATTGGGGATAATCCTAATATAATTGGAAACATTAATCATGAAGAAATAGCATGGAAAATAATTGACAAATTTTTCGCTCAAGATTCAAATATGTTGGTTAAGCATCATTTGGAATCGTATAATGATTTTTTTAATAACAAGATACACAATATATTCAAGGAAAAAAATCCAATATTAATTATGAAAGAACAAGACGAGGATACTAAAGAATATAAGTATAAAGCAGAATTATATATAGGAGGTAGCAGCGGAAAGTTAATTTACTTTGGTAAGCCAGTTATATACGACGAACATAGAGAGCATTATATGTTTCCAAACGAAGCAAGATTAAGAAACATGAGCTACGCGCTAACAATACACGTTGATGTAGAAATAGTTTATTATATTATGAATGAAGACGGAACATATGGAGAAACCAGATCATTATTAGAAAAAATTTATTTAGGAAAATTTCCAATTATGTTGAATTCGGATTTATGTGTTTTAAATAAATTAGATAAGATTGCCAAGTTTAACATGGGCGAGTGCAGAAATGACAAAGGGGGGTATTTTATTATTGACGGTAAAGAGAAAGTCCTCATAAGTCAAGAGAAATTTGCCGACAATATGTTATATATTAAGTCCGATTTTAATGACTTGTATAGTCATTCAGCAGAAATCAGGTCAGTTTCAGAAGACGCATCAAAACCAATTAGAACGTTAAGTATAAGAATAACGCGACCCGACACAAAACATAGCAATAATCAAATAGTAGTCAATATTCCAAATGTCCGCAAGCCTGTGCCGTTATTTATACTAATGAGAGCATTAGGAATAGCAAGCGATAAAGAAATAATTAAGATGTGCCTATTAGATTTAGAAAAATATGAAAATTATATTTCGCTATTTATTCCGTCCATACATGATGCAGGAAACATTTTTAATCAGGAAGTGGCCCTGAAATATTTAGCAACACTTACAAAGGGAAAAACGCTGCCCCATATTTTGGAAATATTAATGGATTATTTATTGCCGCATATTGGCGAAACCAATTTTACCGATAAAGCCTTTTTTATTGGTCATATGGTGAAAGAAGTGTTGCAAGTTTATAAAAACGATAAGAAGCCTACCGATCGCGACTCCTTTAAATACAAACGAGTTGAATTGGCAGGAACCCTTATTTATGATTTATTTAAAGAATATTATTCATTACAACAAAAACACATATTTCAGAAAATAGACAAAGAATATTACTATAAACAAGGCATTTATCAGAAAGATTTTATTAGCTTAATTGAAAATAATTATTTAGAATATTTTAAAGAGCGTATTCTGGAAAATGGATTTAGAAAAGCATTTAAAGGAAATTGGGGATCAGAAGCGCATACAAAACGTCCGGAAGTTGTCCAAGATTTAAATCGATTATCGTATAATTCTTTTTTATCACATTTACGAAAAGTTAATTTGCCTCTCGATTCGAGCGCAAAAGTAATCGGTCCGCGTCTATTGCATTCATCTCAATGGGGAATAATAGACCCGGTTGATACGCCCGATGGTGGAAATGTAGGCCTACATAAACACATGTCATTAGGTTGTTTAATAACTAGCGGATACTCAGGCAAAGCAATTATTGAGTTATTGAGAACCGTGTTTTTTATGGAATTATTGAGCGAATGTATTATTGAATACATAGCTCACGCAACAAAAGTATTTGTAAATGGTGCGTGGGTCGGTATTGTCACAAAGCCGCTAGAAGTCATAGATTTGTTGAAAAAATATAGGCGTATTGGATTAATACCAATTTATACAAGCATTAGTTGGGCAATTAAGGAAGATAGCATTTATATTTATAGCGACTCGGGTAGATTAACTAGACCAGTATTTTATTTAAATAGCAATAGCAATAGCAATAGCAATAGCAATAAACCATGTTATGAAAATGAGTTTATATATAATAAATTACTATCTAACGACTTTACTTATAATGAGCTATTAATTGGATTTAATAAATTCAAAACCTATGATTCGGAAAAAAAGGAAAACACGTTTACTGCGTCTGATGTTATTCGCTCTAATAATGTGTTTTTTAACTTAGGTGATTTATATGATCGACCAAACGTAATAAGCATAGAAAACGCGTTAGACAAGTTAATGGAAAAAGCCGGTATTATTGATTATTTAGACACAGCCGAAAGCGAAACCACTTTAATAGCGACATATAGTGAGCAAATCACTAAATTTACAAGTCATTGCGAACTTCATCCATCGCTATTATTGGGTATTATGGGAAATCAAATTGTATTTCCTGAAAATAATCAGCTACCACGAGACCTTTTTTCATGTGGGCAGAGTAAGCAAGGCGTAAGTTTATACAATACAAATTATCAAAATAGAATTGACAAAATGGGAGTTGTGCTAAATAATGGTCAAATACCATTAGTAAAAAGCCGTTATTTAAAATACATTTACAATGAAGAGCACACTTATGGAATAAACGCGATTGTAGCAATTGGAAGTTATGGAGGGTATAATGTTGAAGATTCGATATTATTTAACGAAGGGTCAATTAATCGCGGTATGTTTAATACAACATATTTTAATATGTATGAGGCGCGCGAAGAAAGCACTAAAGTTGCCGGGTCAAATATAGACTCTCGTTTTGTCAATATTGAAACTAAAAATGTTATAAATAAAAGACCAGGTTATGATTATTCACAGTTAGACGACAACGGATTAATACGAGAAAATACTCCTTTAGATGACAAAATAATTGTTATTGGCAAGGTTACAACAAATATAAGTAATCCTGATACATTTAGCGATGCATCAATAAGTCCTAAAAAAGGCCAATTAGGCTATGTAGATAAAGCGTTTATAACTGAAGGCGAAGAAGGATTTAGAATAGCAAAAATTAGAATTAGGGAAGAGCGATTACCTGCTCAAGGAGATAAATTTTGTAGCCGTTGTGGTCAAAAGGGGACTGTTGGGCTAATTATTCCTGAGGAAAACATGCCTTTTAATGCCGAAGGAATACGACCCGATATAATAATTAATCCGCATGCTCTTCCTAGTCGCATGACTATAGGCCAACTTGTAGAAACATTAATGGGAAAAGCATGTGCGTATTATGGTGGGTTTGGCGACTGTACTGCGTTTGTTAATAAAGGATCAAAGCATGAAATATTTGGCTCTTTATTGAGAAATATAGGTTATAGCTCAACGGGCAACGAATTAATGTATAGCGGTGAAACAGGTGAGCAATTAGAAATGGAATTTTTTACTGGGCCTTGCTATTATATGCGCCTTAAACACATGGTAAAAGACAAAATAAATTATCGCGCTCAAGGACCAAGAACAATGGTAACACGCCAAACAGTTCAAGGGCGTGCAAATGATGGTGGTTTGCGTATTGGTGAAATGGAGCGTGATGGTATTATTGCTCATGGGGCAACTGCGTTTTTAAAGGAGTCTATGTTGGATCGCGGAGATGATTATTATGTGGCAATATGTAACACTAGCGGGACAATTGCTATATATAATGAGACCAAGAATATATTTATTAGCCCCTTTTCAGATGGACCTCTCAAATTTTCTGAAAATTTCGAAAATACTATGAATTTGGAAGTCATTTCCAAATATGGCAAGTCGTTTAGTATTGTTCGTGTTCCTTATAGTTTTAAACTATTAATACAAGAGTTGCAGGTAATGAATATTCAAATGCGTATTATTACGGAAGACAATATAGATCAATTAACATCCATGAATTATGCTAAAACAATCCAAAATTTAACATTGGCAAAATTATCATTAAAAGAAGAGCAAGACTATAATAAAAAATATGATGGCAAAAAGACGCAAGCTAAACCTAAAACCACAAGACAAATAATTGCGCAAGAAGCTGCACCTGGAATGATTGATTTGGACAAAAATGGACCTATTATAAGCGATAGCAAAGGAGAAGGAGAAGGTGAAGGCGAAGGCGAAGATGATAATGATGGATTAAGTCAAGTAACTATAGATTCCATAAAACGCGCCGAAGACGAATTTAGCAGATACCAAGATTTAGATGACTACGACGGCGAAGACGAAGAAAGAGAGCCTATTAAAATAGGCGATGTAGTAAATAATGATGAGTTAGGAATAGAGAATTTGAATAATGAGAAGCAAGAGCAAACACAATCTAATGTAGCCCCACCTATTGAAAAAGAACCTGTATTAGAAAATATAACAACCACATCACCTACACAAGATGAAAAAGCAAATGTTGAAAAAAGTGGAAATATGAAAACTATATTTATTAATAATCAATAATAACATATAGCATTTAGTATTTAGTATTTAGCATTTAGTATTTATTTAACTTTTTATAAATTATAAGTTAAATAAATAAATGTGTGGCCTATAATAAGAGAGGCTGTGTCGAATAAGTTATAATTATTAAACCTAATATGACAAATAATAATATTAACGGTAATAATACTAAAAACCATGAAATCTCTCTATATCCTGCCTTACATAACGAATTCAATATAAAAGTCCAAAATAATATATATATAGCTTTAAACACAAACACCATAAATGTATTTGGTAATTCACATTCATAATACCCTAAGCAATATTTTGTTGTATTGCCAAAATTTTGAATTGCTATTACTGTAAAAATCAATACAGATATAAATAAATAAATAAAAGCCGGAGTACATAAAGTTTTAAAATCCTTTGCAAATTTATTTAAATATGCCATACTATAATTTATAGCAACAAAAAAATATATTAAATATTAAATATTAATTTATTATTTAAAATTTAATATTTAATAATATAACATTTATTATAAAGTCAAATATTATTATATTGTCAAATTATTTCCTAAATAAGGTTGATCTGTTGGATCTTGGCTTGCAACTTCAGGATATCCATATACACCATTATATGTACTTGTACCAAAATCTTGAATTTTCTGCAAAACATCATTTAGTGCAACACTGCCTCCAGACATGGTATTTTGTTTATTAGAACATCCGATTTGTTCTCTATTTACTATATATTTACTCTTTGATAACAATCTCTCTTTTTCAAATTTATTACGCAATTCTTTTATTGTCTTAATGTCTAAGTTTTTAAATCTAGCCTCTATTTTTCTATTTATTTTAAAATTAGACGCTCTCTTATTTGTACGTTTCTTTTTATCTTGTTTAATATGTTTCTTACGTCTTTTTTTTGTGTATTTATTCATAATTTATAATATACTATATAAACTATAAATAAAATAAAATAAAAATAAAAATAAAATTAAATAAAATATATAAAATAGAAAAAGAGAACAAGAGAAAAAGAGAAAAAGGAAAGGAAAATAAAAAAAATAAGAAAAAGCAATTAAGTGATGCTAAGCCAATCTATTTATTCAATATCAACATGAGTAATCATATGACGCCTGCAACAACTTTTTTTTAATTGTAAAAGATCTAAAACCTCACCTTCCGGGGTTTTATCCATAAACTCTTTTGTTAAATATAATACTTTATTTACTTCCATAGATTTATCAATTTTTCGCTTTTGAACTTCTCTCTGGTAGTAACGATATTTATCTGCTAAAACTTTTCCACATGTAAAACATTTTACAGGAATAATCATATGTTATATTATATGTTTTATATAAAGATTTTATATTTATATAAAATTTCAATTTTAATAATTATTTTTTAATTATTTTTTAATTATTTTTTAATTATTTTTTAATTATTTTTTAATTATTTTTTAATTATTTTTTAATTATTTTTTAATTATTTTTTAATTATTTTTAAATTATAATTAATATATTTATAATATACTATTTAAAGCTACAATAGCATCAGTATTACTATCAGTGTTAACATTAGCATTATTTGCATTATGTTTATAACCTTCAAAAACAGCCGCACGGGTTAATTTTATATTAGCATCAGCACTATTACTTTGATTTAAATTTATATTAAAATAACTTAAAAACATCATAACAAGTATTAGGGCTATTAACACATAAATTATAGTATATAAATATTTTCCAAAATTTAAATACATATATTATATTATAGTATATACTATATATTATATTATATTATATTATATAATAATATATACTATATATTATATTATATATTATATTATATATAATATTATATTATATTATATTATATATTATATTAAAAAAATTGAATAGTTTTATATATTAAATTAAATTAAATAATATATAAAAGTAAATTATGGAACATCAAGATTGGAAAGCTGTTACCTTAACTGCTAAGAAAAATGTTAAGTTTGAAAGCACAGTTATTCCTATTGCTAGGACAAAGCAATTGGTAATGCATGAGCCTCTTGGTAAGCTAATTGCTCAATCACGATTAACACTAAACTGCGATCAAAAACGATTTGCTGCATTATTAGGAGTTTCAACACAAATGCTGTCTAGGTGGGAATGCAATAAAGAGCTACCTAATAATGCGCAAATTGCATTAATTGAGAAAATTACTAAAGTTAAACTGCCTAGATGTAAAAAGGTGGTTGTAAGCGAAGAATAAATAATTTATGCCTTTTTATCTAGATTTTTTTTGTAAAAGTTTTTTTCCTTCTTTACTCTTCTTTATTGTCCATTGCAACTAATTTATTAACACTCCATAGTAGTGATGTTGGTCTTATTGATCTTTCTGCAAATGTACATGTAATATAACAATAACATACAATAAAATTATACAGTACATAACTATAATTTTATTATATAAATATTTTTTAAATATTAATCATAATATAATATAATA
>Ga0208226_1000392_pt1 | contig 11804 bp, 9 predicted proteins | sample LakMenE18May11ns_FD_150713 | JGI IMG/M metagenome (GOLD analysis project Ga0208226, IMG submission 150713) | Freshwater microbial communities from Lake Mendota, WI - 18MAY2011 deep hole epilimnion ns (SPAdes) | ecosystem: Environmental > Aquatic > Freshwater > Lake > Epilimnion/Euphotic zone ... | reverse complement strand
TACAAATATTATTTTTACATTGAGATGAAATTTGAACTTCTATAATTTATATATAAATATACAAATATTAATTCTTATAGTTTGTATATGAAATTTAGATTCTTATATTTTTTATATATAAATTGTTATATATAATATATACAAATATTATTTTTACATTGAGATGAAATTTGAACTTCTATAATTTTTATATATTGAGAAATGAAATTTAGACTTCTATAATTTTTATATATGAATTGTTATATATAATATATACAAATATTATTTTTATATTGAGATGAAATTTGAACTTCTATAATTTATATATATAAATTGTCATATATAATATATATATATACAAATATTAATTCTTATAGTTTATAGATTAAATTTAGACTCTTATATATATTGTCATAATTGGTAAATGAAATTTATATTCTTATAATATATATATATAACTATTATTTTTTATATTGACAGATGAAATTTATATTCTTATAATTTATATATACAAATATTAATTTTTATATTAGACAGATGAAATTTGAACTTATATATAAATTATATTGATAGATGAAATTTAGACTTCTATATGAATTCTTATATAATATATATATACAAATATTATTTTTTATAGTTGGTAGATGAAATTTATTCTTTTATAATTTATATTATTATAATATTTGTATGTTGATATATTAAATTTAGATTCTTTATATTTTTTATATATAAATTGTTATATATAATATATATATTTCATAGGCACTAGGCACTACAAATATTAATTCTTATAAGTTGATAGATTAAATTTAAACTTGTATATTTTTTATATATCAATTGTTATATGAAATATATATATTTCATATTTCATAGGCACTTAACAACCCCACGGGGTTGTTAGGATACAATATGAAAAGCAAGCTTTTCATATCTCAAAAGACAAAGTCTTTTAATCCCGCATGGATTATTTAGGCACTACAAATATTAATTTTTATAAGTTGATAGATTAAATTTAGACTCTTATATTATATATAACAATTCATATATTAATTCTTATAGTTGGTAGATTAAATTTAGATTCGTATATTTTTTATATATAAATTGTCATATATATTATATATATTTCATAGGCACTAGGCACTACAAATATTAATTTTTATAAGTTGATAGATTAAATTTAAACTCTTATATTTTATATATATATATTTCATATTTCATAGGCACTAGGCACTACAAATATTAATTTTTATAAGTTGATAGATTAAATTTAAACTCTTATATTTTTTATATATAAATTGGTATATATATTATAAATATTTCATATTTCATAGGCACTAGGCACTACAAATATTAATTCTTATAGTTGGTAGATTAAATTTAAACTCTTATATTATATATATATGAATTGTTATATAATATATATATAACAAATATTAATTCTTATAGTTGGTTGATTAAATTTAAACTCTTATAATATATATATAACAAATATTAATTCTTATAGTTGGTTGATTAAATTTAAACTCTTATATTATATATAGCAAATATTAATTTTTATAGTTGGTTGATTAAATTTAGACTCTTATATTATATATATATACAAATATTAATTCTTATAGTTGGTAGATTAAATTTAGATTCTTATATTTTTTATATATAAATTGTTATATATATTATATATATTTCATATTTCATAGGCACTACAAATATTAATTCTTATAGTTGGTAGATTAAATTTAGATTCTTATATTTTTTATATATAAATTGTTATATATAATATATATAGAAATATTAATTCTTATAAGTTGATAGATGAAATTTAGACTCTTATATTATATATATATACAAATATTAATTCTTATAGTTGGTAGATTAAATTTAGATTCTTATATTTTTTATATATAAATTGTCATATATATTATATATATATATATAATATTTCATAGGCACTAAACAACCCCACGGGGTTGTTCGGATACAATATGAAAAGCTTGCTTTTCATATCTCAAAAGACAAAGTCTTTTAATCCCGCATGGATTATTTACTTCGTATGAAATAGGCACTACAAATATTAATTCTTATAGTTGGTAGAGTAAATTTAAACTCTTATATACAAATATTAATTCTTATAGTTGGTAGATTAAATTTAAACTCTTATATTATATATATATATGAATTGTTATATATAATATATACAAATATTTCATATATATATATTGACAACTGAAATTTAGACTTCTATAATATATATATGAAATATTTCATAGGCACTAAAACCTTGTAGGGGGTTGTTCGGATACAATATGAAAAGCATACTTTCATATCTAAAAAACAATTGGTAGGATTGTTCTAATAACCCTTTGGGGGTTATTTAGACAAAGTCTTTTAATCCTGTAGAGATTATTTACTTCGTAAGAAATATTTCATAGGCACTACAAATATTAATTCTTATAAGTTGATATATGTATTGACAAATAAAATTCTAATTCATTTTATATTCCTATTATGATAATTTAAATATTTTCAAATAATGACAAATAATTATTTAATAACTCAATATAATACGAATAATTAATAATAGTTGAATTATTAATCAAATTTACTGAAACTGAACCATTATCACTCATAATATATTTACTAGTGTTATTTTTATCAGTTATTATAAATTTTTCATATTCTAATTTTTTTATATTAGGTATTATAAATTTTTTAATTTTATTTGTTTTAGAACTTTCTTGCCTTTTAGAACTTTCTTGCCTTTTAGATAAAAACATACCGATAATATCGTATGCCAAAATAAATGATATATGTATAGTTGAATATATATTATTTTTTTTATCTAATCTAATTATATTATTATCCTTAGTATATACTAAACATTTTAAATTATCAATTTGTTTTAATATATTTGATTTAATTTTGTTTTTTAAAAACATATACTGATTATCAATAGATATTATTTCATAATTTTCATATACATATTTAAAAAAAAATTTAATTTTTTTCATATCATTTTCTAAATATTTAGAATTAAATATATCATATATTAATTTTGCTGGTGCATTCTCTAATTTATATGCCAACATTTGTGTTAATTTATTTTCAGATAATAACATTATCTGTCTATAAATTTCAATATAATCATAAACATATACATTTTTGTATATTCCAAAATTATTTTTATTATAATTTATAATTGGTTCTTTTAATATATCTTTAAAAATTGTTAAATTTAGTATTGGAAATATATTATTAAAATTACTTGAATGTAAATCATATATAGTACATCCTAATTTATTACATATCTTTTCTAATTTTTGTAAAATTTCATCTTTTTTAATTAATTCATATATATCATAACTATCATAATAAGCATTTAATAAAATTTTATTAAAATTATTGCTATTTAAATTTTCAAGAATTTTTTCATTAGTTGTTGGTAAATATGTATTTTTTAAAAAATATTTTTTTAAATTGTTAAAACAGTTAATTTCATAATAATTGTTAAATATTTTATAATAATCATATAAATTAATTATTTCAATATTTGAAAATATTTTAGAACATAAATTTATTCTGCTAAAAAATTTTTCTAAATTAGGATTATTATTAGAATAATACAATTGTCTATATGGATTAAAGTCTTGAACTATATCTATAAATTTTTTTATTATTTGTTTATTAGAATTTTCATTAAAAATTTCTATATTATTTAATTTATTTTGAATTAAACCACCAAATGCTGCGCATCCGGTTGAGAGGGGTAAAACCAAATGCTGCGCATCCGGTTGAGAGAGGGGTTTTACCCCCTCTTTTCCCCCTCTATTACCAAATTTATTATTAAATATTATATATCCTTTAACATCTTTGTTAAAAATAGTTATTATTGAAATCATTAATATTTTTTTATCTACAAATCTTATATCCCATATAAGTAATTTTTCTGTGTCTATTATTACATTGTTATTTACTGATATATTACATTCATCTACTATAATACTCTTATTATTCAAAATCAAATGTGGATTTACTATTTTTTTTGTGTAATTTTCTATTTTTAACCAATTATACGGTTCAATATTATTATATTGCCAAAATGTTTTTAACTTATCATCACATTCAATAACTTCATCTATATTATCAATTATTAATTTTGATTTATCATCTCCGTTTGAAACAAAGTTTGAAACAAAGTTTGAAACAAAGTTTTCTTTTGATAGTTTTATATCACTTCTAACTATTAGATATTTTTCATTATTAAAATTATTATTATTTAAATTATTATTATTTAAATTATTATTAATGTAGTCCTTTATATTAATGTCCTTTATATTAATATCATTAATATTATTGTCATTTATATTATTGTCATTTATATTATTGTCATTTATATTATTGTAAGTATTTGATGATAAAAAATCATTTAAAATTTTGTAAGATTTAATAAACTTATAAAATTTTATTTCTTGTAAAATATTATCATTTATAGGAATATTGAACTTTAATATATATGTATTATATGTATTAACATTAATACTAAATTTTTCATGAAACGAGTTATATCCAATAATTTTAATATAATTATTGGATAAATTCTTGGGTATTCGCCAAAAAATCGGTTTTATATATATACAGTCTAGCATTTATTTTAAAAAACTTTCATTTAAAAATTTTAAATCATATTTAAAAATTTATTTAAAAATTTATTTAAATTAAAATATTATGAAACATTAATTTGTAATTGTAAATTTATTATTGTCTAACAATGTTGATTATTACAATTAGTATTATTTTAGTTATATTATTATGTTTAATTATATATATAATATGGTTTAGTAATACCGAACAATCAGCAGGATTGTTTAATAATACCGAACAATCCAGTGGATTATTTAGTAATAAATTAATAGACAAATGGAATTATTTTATAAAAAACGATTGTGATAAACAAGATGAACAAGATATAAATACAATAAATGGAATACCATCATATCATAATGCTTGGGATTCAAAAAATAAAACAATTATTCAACTTCATAAATTAATTACTATTAATCATGATTTAATATTAAAAGAAATTTCTGATAATTTTATAACTCTAGATAATTTTACAACTTTTGATAATTTAAATACTTTTGATAATTTTACAACTTCAAATAATTTGACAGAAAATAAATCAATTTTGATAAGATATATGAGTAAATGGTCATCAATTGCTGATAAAATACCAACTTTAAAAAATATTGTTTCTTTCTTTCCAGATATAGCAAATGTAAATATATCTATTTTTTATCCAGGTTCTACTATATCTGAACAAAAAGGTAGAAGTAAAATATTTCAAAAATATCATTATGGTCTCCAAATACCTTATGAAGATGTTGGACTTAAAATTAAAGGTTATAATGTCAATTGGGTAAATGGTTCTGGTTTTGTTTGGGATGATACATTAAATCATTCTATATGGAATCATACATTAAAACCAAGAATAGTAATATTTGCTGATGTTTTTAGAAAATTCTCATATTTTAAAAATTTAGGTTCCAAATATATATATAGAATGTTAAAATAATATTTTAATAATTTATTTTAAATTATAAATTATGTATGATGATATAAATGATAATATGAATGAAGAAGATAATTTTTGTATAAATGATAATACAAATGATAATAATGCTAATACATTATATATAATAGCATTAGTATCAGCGGTTATTTTTATGATAATAACTATTGTTTTTAAGATATTTTTTTCACCAGAAAATTTACATAAAATTACAATCGTAAATAATTGTTCTTATGATATTAGTTTATTATTTGGTGCTCAAAAAACAAATGATAATATAGCATATTTCCCCCCAAATACTATAAAAGGGCGTAGTACTTTTAATTATAAAGCAACACCTGGTGCTATAATTACTGTTAAAGGTTATAAATTTGGATATGATTATACAGATATAAACCCTTTTACAACTGTTAATTTAAGTCTATCTAATTCTAATTTCTATGGAAAAACTAAAATTGTTGACAATAATAATAATACTATTACTGATATTGAAACATATAATAATGATTATGATCATTATGATGTTTCAATACAAAATGGATATAATATCCCAGTAACTATATATCCAACATCTAATGTCGATACAGCAACTGGAAATTATTGTTCTGGTCCTATTTGGAAAGAAATTACTATTTGTCCTGAAAATTTAAGAGGTCCAAATACAGGAACTAATTATCAATATTGTAAAACACCTTGTTATGCTAACATACCATCTGATACTGATGACAAAAATTTTTGTTGTAATTTATTAGGGTCTTGTACTGTTCCAGATGCTTGTGAAAAAAGTTGGAACTATTATTATAGAATATTTGCTAATGCTTGTCCAAATTGTTTAATAACAAATTGTGATAAAAGTAATTATTATTGTAAAAGTGTTAATGGATTGAGTAATTATACAATAACTTTTTGCCCAAATTCATTACAATAAAATTTTTATAAATATATTTATAAAATATAATTTTTTATAATTATATTTTATAAATACATTTTTATAAATAAATAATTACATTTATAAAATGTATTTGAAAGGTATATATCCTATACCAGCAGATAATATACCAGATTTATCTATTAGTAATAAATGTGTAGTTTTAGATTTAGACCAAACATTAATTGCCACACAAGAAAGTATGTCTTCACTTCATAACTTAAATATTCTAACAAATCCTAATTTAATTTCTTTAAGAAACAGAATTTATCATATAATTATTAAAAATTCAAATAATAAATCATATGAATATTGGGGTATTGTTCGCCCTCATATTAATGAATTTCTCTTATTTTGCTTTTCTTATTTCAAAGTTGTTGCTGTTTGGAGTGCTGGTGAAAGAAATTATGTTGAAGAAATAGTGGCACATATATTTAAAGATTTACCAAAACCACATATTATATATGCTCGTGAAAACACACAGATAAGTAATCAAAGTGTTTTAAAATCATTAGATAAATTATTCAATCATAACAGTATTTTTAAAAAATATATGAATAGAAATAATACACTTGCTATTGATGATAATTTAACAACTTTTGCTAATAATAGAGGTAATGGTGTAGCAATTCCAGCATTTGAACCTGACTTAAATATTATATCTTTAAGTAAAGATGACCCAACATTATTACAATTAATGTATTGGTTATTACAACCTTATGTCATTAATTCAAGTGATGTTACTAAATTAGATAAATCAAAGATTTTTACTACTACTTTAAATAATTATAAGAAAAATTATATTGCTAATCCAAAATTTACATTTACATAAAAATTATTAATATATATAATATAAATATATATTTAAATTTAATAAATGTCTCAACAATTTGCTAAAATTATTGGTCCTATTAATCAAGGTGAACCTTTTTATATGGGTAAAGTATCTAATGATAATACTAATCAGATATTAACATATACAAAACTCCCAAAACTGGGGGATATTGATTATAGTTTTACAAATACAGCAACCAATACAAATGTTGCTGTTTTAAAAGCAGAATATTATATTGAACAAAATTCCAAAGATTTTAATCCTAATTATATAAAACTATATGATACTATTAATAATGTCTATATAAAATATATAACCACTGCGGGTCCATTTTATAACCCAGATACCGCACTTAAGCCTATATTTAGTTATAATGACGATAAAATAATTTGGTCATATCCTACTTTGTTTTTAGCAAATATACCATATAATTTTGAAAATTGTACGAATCAATCAATTGATAACTGTATTCCTGATATTAATAGCACATTTTCAGGTATATATATTATACCACAAAACATTTATTATAATATAAATGGAACTTGTTCTATTCCAAAAGATCCTTCTTATACTATATGGATGGAAAATACCACTCCACCATCTAGTCAACCTTTTTATTGGAGTAATTTAAATGATTGTAATGTAGATGTTTCTTATGAATATTGTCCTAATGAAGAATATTGTGGTACTAATAATTGTAAAGGTATATGTCCTTCAGATGATAAAAAAAATTGTAATTATGATAAATCTAAAAAAAACTTTGTTTGTGAGGCATCTAATAATGGAACATCTGGTACTTTATCATTTGGTATCATAATATTAATTGTTGTTGGTGTAATTTTACTTATTGCATTTATATCACTAATTGTATATTTTAATATTAGAAAACGAAAAAAAAAGAAGAAAGATGATAGTGATATAGATTTACTTACCGCACTATCTCAACCATTACAAACTACTCAACCTACTCAACAATTACAAACTACTGAACCATTACAACCATTACAACCATTACAAAATTATCAACAATTACAAACTACTGAACCATTACAACCATTACAGAATTATCAACAATTACAAACTACTGAACAATTACAACCATTACAGAATTATCAGCAATTACAACCATTACAGAATTATCAACCATTACCTAGATAATTAATTACCAAATCCCAATAATACATTTTTTTTATCTACATATCTATTTTTACTTTTAAGATTACCCAAATCTAAAATAGATTTTTTTTCAGTTTCTGTATCATAAATTTCAGCAATTGTAATATCATTACTTGAACTATTTAAATTTGAATCAGGTATTATTGAATCGATAATATTTGAACTATTTAAATTTTTTATATCATTATTCGAATTATTTAAATTTTTAATATCATTATTTGAATTATTTAAATTAGTAAAATTTGTATTTAAATTTGTAATATCATTATTTGAATTATCAATTGATTTATCGGTTTTAAATTCATCATAAATAGATGAAATTAGACTTGTATTTAGATTAGGTTGTTTTATTTGCGAATTTAGATTAGGTGGTACTATACTGACTAAACTCCAATCATTATCTATAAATAAAGGAACATAATTATATGTGATATCCATATTTTAAAGTATAAAAATAAATATTTATATATATTTAAATATATATAAATATATTAATAATATATATAATGGAGAAGTCAGAAAAAAATATATGTATTGGTATATTAGTATCTATATTAATAATAATGATAATTTATATCATTGTTTTATTTGAGTGTTATAAAAATAACACATTTATTTTTACACCATACACACCACCAAACCCACCAACGGAAGAAAACCCATTTAAACCAACAGGTGCTGTAAAAGGTTTAAGTGTTGATGAAATAAAACAAAGAGATTGTATAGTTGCGTGTGGTTTATCTGGTGGTGATGCATGTAAGTGCTTACCTGGTAACTTAGAGTTAGATTTAGAAATGATATTTTAAAATGAGATTTTTTTAAAATGAGATTTTCTTTAGATGAGATTTTTTTTTAAATTGTGATATATTTTTAAAATAAGATTTTCTTTAAAATGAGATTTTTTAAAAACTGATAATTTTAAAATTTGATTTAATTAAATTGTGATATATTTTTAAAAATGGCAGAAATTAATAATGTGCAATGTAAAACAACAAATGGGAAAGTTGGAAATCAGGCAATTTCAACAATAGATTTTAATACATGGATTAAAGATACGGAAGTTGTTGTTAAGAAAAAGAAAAAAAGAAAGGAAATAGTACATAAAATATTTAGTGATTTTGCTAATATTATAACAGATACATTTTGGATTGAAAAGTTTAATAATGCTAGTATAGGAAAACTACCCACTAAATTTAGTTTTAGTAATGGGGTTTTAAAATATAAAAAAGGGAATAAGACATATTCTAAAGAATTACTAAATTCAAATCTTGAAACAGCATATGAATGTATTAAATTTTTTAATACATATGGATTATTTTCTAATAATGATATATCTAAATCTAATGAGCAAATTGGAGAGATAAAAAGTGAAATATTAACTTGGGAAAATGCAAATGAAAATGTAAAAGAACTATTAATAGGTTATTATATAAATGATATGATGAAAGTTATGGAACTAAATAAATCAGAAGTTAAACAATTAAAACAAACTATAATGATGGGTATTTCATTAAAATTATTAAAAAAAACCCATTTTTTTGTAGAAGAAAATAGATTGATAAAAATTAATAATATATTATGGGATAATGTAAATAGAAAATTTTTTATAGATGAAAGTTTAAAATCAAGTATAAAAGCAGATAATTCAAAATATAAAGAGCAAACATCAAATAAAGATATTAATACTATAAGTTTAATATGGGATAAATATATTAATATATTGAATAATAAAATAGAAAAATATAACAAAATTATTGATAAAAAACAATTAAGTAATATTAATTCAAAAGATAATTTAAGACAAGATAACAGTGAGACTACACCTATTAATGATTTTATAGACACACCTTGTCTTGAGAATGATGTTGAAATAGATAATGATTGTGAAGAATTAAATGATGATGAATATTTTGATGATTAAATTTTATAATTTGATTAAAATTTAAATTTTTTACAAATTTAAATAATGTCAGCAATTAAAACATTAGTAATTGGCGATCCTCATTTTAAAGTTTCTAACACATATGAAACTAATTTAATGGTTGCTTCAATTTTTAATATTATACAAAAAAATGATTATGATATTGTTGTTGTATTAGGTGATATATTAGATAGACATGAAACAATCCATGTATCACCTTTGACAAGAGCAATTGATTTTTTATGTAAATTAATTAAAATTATACCAACATTTATATTAATTGGTAATCATGATTTAAAGAATAATAAACAATTTATGTCAGAAGAACATCCATTTACTAGTTTGAAGTATTTTTGTCAATCATATGAATATAATAATGATTTAGGTATTAAAAGTATGATAATTGATAGAACAAGTACAATTACAATTAAAAATCAAAAATTTGTTTTTGTTCCTTATGTACCACCTGGTCGTTTTATTGAAGCACTAGATTTATCGCCTGGTTGGAATGATGCTACTTGTATTTTTGCACATCAAGAATTTTATAATTGTCAAATGGGGGCAATTAAATCAACACAAGGTGATAAATGGGATTTAAATAATCCTTTTGTTATTAGTGGTCATATTCATGATTATGACGAATTACAATCTAATATATTGTATGTTGGAACACCTATACAACATACATATAGTGATAAAAATGATAAAACAATATCTTCATTTGTTTTTAGTGATAGATATAAAAGAGAAGAAACAAGACATAATTTAAATTTACCAAAAAAACATATAATTCATATTAATTATGATGAGATTTCAGATTATAAAGCATTAGAAAATTGCAAATTAAAAATTATAATTTCAGGAACTTCGGCAGAAATTAAAGCAGTAATGAGACATCCAAATATAGAAGTTTTGAAAAAATTAGGTCATAAAATAGCATATAAGGATTTACCAAGTGATAGTAGAAATAAACCCAATACATTATTATTTACTAATAATATTAGATTTTCAAACTGCTTATTAGAAAAAATTAATGATAATGAAAGATTAAAAACTTTATATAATAAAATTTTTAGTTTTTAATAAATATTTTTTATAGTTATATATTTTTTATATATTATGTGTTATATATAAAAAATATATATTTCATATTTCATAGGCACTAAACAACCCTGTAAGGGTTGTTCGGATACAATATGAAAAGCTAAGCTTTTCATATCTCAAAAGACAAAGTCTTTTAATCCCTACGGGATTATTTAGGCGCTATGAATTTTTATATTGTTATATATTTTTTATATATTATATATGTTTTGATATTGTTGTATATTTTTATAGTTATATATTTTTTATATATTATATGTTATATATTTTTTATATATTATGTTTTGATATTGTTATG
>Ga0208226_1000391_pt1 | contig 11825 bp, 9 predicted proteins | sample LakMenE18May11ns_FD_150713 | JGI IMG/M metagenome (GOLD analysis project Ga0208226, IMG submission 150713) | Freshwater microbial communities from Lake Mendota, WI - 18MAY2011 deep hole epilimnion ns (SPAdes) | ecosystem: Environmental > Aquatic > Freshwater > Lake > Epilimnion/Euphotic zone ... | reverse complement strand
AAAAAAAATAGTAAAACAACTTAAGCCTGGAGAGAGAAAAGTTATTGAAGTCGACGAAATGGGTGCAGATGGAAAGTTTATTGGAAAAATTATTGAGCAAAAAATTGAACCAAAAATAAAGAAACCGCTTACATTACCTAAAAGAGTTACAATTACTCCTTATGATGGTTGCTTTAAAGATCAAAGAGATGTACCTTGGTTAAAAAATATAGACTTTACAATTATTACACCTGCACTAGGTGATAGTTTACACGAAATCATTGATTATATACAAAAAGATATATCTTACCCATTCAAAGGATTGAAATGGTATCGTGTTAAAAAAACATTTCACAATTTAATGTGTCGTAGTTTTCGTACACGTGATGAAGATTCAAATTCAGTTGTTGCAACTATCAATGGAAAGAAAGTGCGTATGCAAATTGCTTATGTTACAAAAGACCAGGATTTTATTATACAAGATGAAGACATTTTCAATCTAGAAAAACAGTACATAAAAAACTTAAAAATGTATCCTCATGATAAAGTATCTCTTTTCTTGAAATCAAAAATTGATGAAAGCACACAAAAGTTTGCAAAAAATAGATTAGCTGAAATATTGAGTTTTGTAGCTCCTGAAGTAGAAGAATATAAAGATCCAAATGGACAATATATTACAAGGGCTGTTGAAAAAATGATGGAGAATTCTGTAATCAATAGAGATTTATTAACACGTATAGCTGAAATCGGTGTATATTTAAAAGATAATAATGGTATCTTCTTTAAACGTATTAAGCAAGAATATTATATTCCAGAAATTCTAGTAACCCTTACAAGAGAAGAAAAACTTCCGGAAGTTTTTGATGACCCTACAGAAAAAAATATTTATCAGATTAATAATATTATAGACAATCAAGTTAATAATTTTGTTCAAACATTAGCAGATAGTATATATCAAAAAAATAATCCTACCGAAAGAGTTCCTATGCGTCCATATGCACAGCTTCCTCAATACAAAGTTAAGAAATGGAAATCCGCATGTGATGAAGATTTAGAAGGTGTACCAGATGAACACATTGTTTATTACAAAGAAGATGGAAAGGTATATTGTTTACTTATATCAAATATATATGAACAACTTAATAGTGAAGAAGGAATCCCGATAAATCCAACAACAAAAAAGCCTCTGGACGAAGATTTTGTAGAAAGATTCAGACAACTATATGATTCTAAATTTAATAGAACAGGTATTGATTTAGATGAGCCTGATGTGATAGAATCCATTTTGCAAGAAAAACCAAAGACTCCGACTCCAATACGTCAGCACGCACCTGGTTTGCTAGATATGATCAAATCAAATATATTAGGATGTGAAAAAGAAATCAAAAACGACACATTAGGAGAAGGAGAAAAGTGTAAATCTTTAGAAGGAGAAGGAGAAGAAATAGAAGAAGAAGATGAAGATGAATTAAAACCAAGAACTTCTAAAGGAACTTCTAAAGAAATTGGTGAATTATTTGACAGTGATTCTGATGTTTCTAAAGACGAACACGAAGATGAAGATGAAGATGAAGATGAAGATGAAGATGAAGATGATAAAGGTAAACTGACTAAAGAAATAATAGCGTTACGATCTAATGCTGATAAAACAGCATCACTTCCAAAGGCAGGCGTAATAATTACATTTAAAGAGTCCGAACCAAATGTAAGATATAAAGTGTATGATGTTGATGATACATACACAATAGATATGTTTAACAGTTTGGATATTTATAAAGTAGGTGAAAAATGGTATCGTAAGGGTACAGAAGATGATGCGAATGCTCATTCCCCAGGTACTACTATTATAATAGAAGATTCTGTATGTCAATATTGTAAAAAGAAGATAAATAAAAAGAAATGTTTAAAATCAAAAATTTATGTAAAAAAACAATTTCACACAGTTTGCTTTTGCTCTTTTAAGTGTTTTGAAGAACATAATGTATGGCCAAAGAAAAGAAATAGTGATAATAAAGTTGGTAAGAAAGGTGGTAGAAACGGTTCTAAAGAGCGAAATTCTAAAAAATAAACTATTCGTGTGTACTAGATTTTAGGGGGGTATTAGATTCTTGTTTAACTCATAATTTTATTCCAAAAAATATGGAATAAAATTCTTTAATCTAAGGATGTTTTGTATTAAAATAAATGGACTATTCTCAATTAGAGAATTACACTTATGTACAGCTAAAACAAATTGCTCAAAGTATGAGTCTTCCAATTCACCGTACAAAAGCTGGTATAATTGAACAGGTGACAGAAGCATTTAAGGAATACGAAAAATATAAGAGATCAAAACTTGATAAATATAAAAGATGCAAACAACTTGGTGAAAAAGGAAAAGAAGGAACTACATTTTTAGTTGTTACAAAAGATGGTTCTGAATACGCTATGAAAACATTTCGAAAACAAAAATCTTCTGCTAACCTCATAAAAGAAGCAGAATTACAAAAACTAGCAGCTGATTTAGGAGCTTCACCAAACGTTGTTGATTTTGATACAGTGTCAAAGTACATTGTGATGGAAAAAATGGATAGGCACCTTGTCGATGTAATAAAAGAACAAGAAGGAAATGTAACAAAACAACAACAAAAGCAAATCATTGCAATATATAAAAAATTAGATAAAGCTCGTGTATTTCATGGAGATGCTAACTTGCTTAATTATATGTACAAAGGTACTAAACTTTATATTATTGATTTTGGAATGGCACGAGAAATAACTACATCTTTAGTAAAAAAATTAGGAACTGAAACACCAAATATTCAAATCATGACACTCGGTTTAGCTTTAAAGCTTAGAGACTTAGGTTGTAATCGATCTTCATATGATCATATTATTAATTATCTTTCGGATGAGCAGCGCATTCAATTTAATTTTGTCGTTAAAAAATAAGAACAAAAATAAGAAGTAATAATTTAAGTTTACATTATACGTATCAACTCTTTTAGAAACTCTGTAGCATTATCTCCAACATCTTTTATTGACTGAAATCCATCTATAGCTTGTTCTGATCGTATCCTCTCTATCTCTATTCTATCACATTCTTTTTCTGCTGCCATCTCATAAAATCTATTTCCTATTTCGATAAATAAATCTTTACTCTTTCTTTGAATTGGCTTATTTATCATATTTATGAATTTTGCTCCTTTGTAATCTGTTATTACTGCTCCACTAGTATCTTTATATTTTAATATTCCTCTAGAACTATCTGCTATAGTAATCATACTCTTACCTGTATCATCTCTTATTACATGATCATTACAAAATTTAGCAAGACCAGGTTGCCCTTCAAGCAAATGATTTTCATTATAATGATCTTCTACTTTCTTTTGAATTATTTCTGAGGTTAGATTAAGAACATTAAGATTTTGAATATTTGTAGTCTTGGTTTTTCTAGGTTGTTTTGCTATTTCTTCAATACATTCTTGTGTTCTATGAGATAATTTTTTATAAATTTTTAGTTCAGATTTTAGTTCAAAAATTTTTAGTTCAGATTTGAGTTCAAAAATAAGTAAGTCTTTCTCAATTATTTTTTGTTCTAAATCTTTGATATGATTTATAAGTTTATGTTTACAAACAGATAAATGTCTATCTTTTGAATTTTTTGCGATTTCAATACCGCAATCTTGACACTTAAATAATTCAGTTTCGTTATTTATCCCGTTTTTCTTTTGTATTTCAATACAATATTTAGCTCTTTTTTGATGATTACTGAGAACATACTTACTATTAAATTTAGTTTTGCAAAATTCACACTCCATTTAATTAGTAATTCTATTGCTTAAATAATTAATCATTTTTAATTACAATTAATCACAATTAACTTAGTTAATTATGACTACATATTCTTCATTTTACCATAAAATACCTTAAAAATATTTTTTATTTTCAACACACAGAAATTGTGTGTGTTGAACTTTTTTTAAATGGATAGACTTTAAAAATTACTTTTTTAAAACTTCTCCTCCGACTTTTTGAAATTTGATTCCTAAATAATTTCAAAAAGTCTTTCTCATCATCCTCATTTTTGAATTTTAGTTCCTAAATAATTTCAAAAAGTATTTCTCTTCCTCCAATTTTTTATTCTGAAAATTATTATAATTTTTGAAAATTAATAATATATAAGATTTTCTTTTTACATTTTCTTAAATTATTCGTACACATATCGTCTATTTAAAAGTTAATTGTGTAAAACAAATGTCTAAACCTTGGTGGAGTAAAAAATGGGGGTCTAACAGTATTTGCGGAATTACATACACTCGTTTGAGACCTGGTAAAAATAAAAATGGAGTCCATCATACAAGTAGATTAAAATGTTCACATAGTTTTTGTACGAATATACTGTTGGAGTGGATCAAAAAGTGTCCTGGAGAACCAACTTGCCCGATGTGTCGTCAACAATTTGATTTGTTAGATTTGTTAAAAAAATGAAATTCAAAATTGTAAAAACAAAACTCTATTTTGGTGTCGTTTTTAAATAAGTGTATAACATTTAAAGTTAAGAAACACTAACAATTGTTTTTTTGCTACATATCTGCATGATAACAACCAGCTGCTACCTCTCTAATGAAGCCATAAAACAATTCTGGTCTCATTCCATTTGCTATCTCGTTTGCCTGTCTTTTTTGTGATATTACTTCCATTGCAAATTCCAACACATCATTTGTTTCCTCATTTACATCAGGATTACTTGATGTGTTTAGAGATTTCCATTTTTCCTGTAGTTTAAAATTAAAAAGATTATATTTCTAAATATAATCTTTTTTGATTTAATTTGAAAACAAGGTGATATTAAATTTACGAAATAGTTTCAAATTTTTGAGAGAGATGAAGTTCATTCTAAAGGATTCGCTTCAAAAATTATTATTTTTTCGACTTTCTGATTCCGAAAATTTTTTCTATTTTAAAAAATATTTTGTAGAAATAAAATTTCTATCTCTTCCGTCGCGTAAAAACAAAAGTCTCAGTTGATAAATAAAACCTAATTATGTTAATACCATTTTTGGTATTAACTATGTAAATCTTTTTCAGATGTATATATGTCATATATATAAGTACCACGAGCCATCGGATGCAATTCATTGACTACTTCTAGTTCATTCTTTGGAATTTTGTAAAATTCACATACCTCTTTGTGGGAATCTATGATAAAAACACGGGTATTCTCATTATAAACATAGTCATCTGGAATGTTTGCTTCTATACTGGCATATATTTGTTCAACAGATTTTAACGGAAGCTTTTTATATTCCCGATTTTTTTCCGACATTCTAGATTTTATAACGTCATGTAGAACTCCCTCCATGCATCTCGAAAAAATTAACATAGAACAGAGAAGCTTTTCAAAATTAATTTTATCCAACTTGCAGAAACCAGCAACCTCAGCTACTTTTTCGCTAACACGATGCCTAAAAGTTCGAATAGAATCAAGTCTAGTATTTTTTTGAATATAAGCAGCCATTACGAATCTTGCAGCGTCTGTGATACCTTTCAATATATAAAGATTGTAAAAGGGTGAAGCTATTTGATTCTCAATTTTTAAGAACTCTTCTATTAATGCTCGATATGATTTTTTAATATCTGTGGTATTTTGTTTTTCTATGGGAATAATAATAAGAGTTTGTAAAATATCAATACAGTAATGACCATAATCCTCAAACAGTAACGATCCTGGGTTCTCACCATCCAACATTTTAGAAACATAATCAGAAGCTCCGTATTGTTCTCCTTCATCCCATCCAGAACTCCAGTCAATATTTAGAGGATCAAACAAATTTCTCACTATTCTCCTCAGTTTTTTAGATTTTTTAGTATTTCTCTTATCTTTTATCTCACCTGATACTGTTACCAAAAAAAGTTTTGGATCAGCCACCCAGTCAAATCTGTCGCTCATAAATCCAACAGATGTGTGAGCCATACTTGGCCATAATGGTCCATCTTTCATATTATTTATGTAAGAAAATCCAAAGTCGATGATTATTGGATAATGACCATAAGTAGGAACAGCAAATTGATTTTCGGCATCCAGAGAATATAAAAATACAATATCTTTATCACATTTACGCATCATAACGTTAAAAGAATGCAAGTCATAATGAGCAAATTCTTTCTTTTTCTGAGCAATAGATATAGCCATCAAAACTTGTTTTATACTGGAATACAACACATCTTCTTTAATCCTGTCTACCGCTCTAATGTAATTGTAAAACTTGCAACTTTTGTCTATAAATTCGCAAAGAAGAACTTCTTTTTGAATAGGATGAGACGATTTTAGGTTAAAAGGGTTACCTTTTTTTCCTGACCTAGGATCTGTAGAGCACAATATAGAACCAAAAGATTTACAAAAATGAGGACAATAAGGAGATAATTCATTCAAACCTTTCATCACTGTTGATTCGTGTTGTATTAAATAATTAATATATTGCGAAATCTTGAATATGTATTGTTTTTTCTCATCTTTTTCTGTAAGTGTTAGTAAACCTACAACTCCCTGTTTTCCTGGTTTATCAAATACAGCGTCGAAAGAAAGCCATTCCTGCCAAGGCCGATCCTTGTTTTTTTCGTAATAGGATAGCAATTCATTGTATAGATGAACATCATTTAAAGAAGTTATCTTCGACATTTATTAGTTTTAATATACTACTTTAAGTATATTTTATAAAATAAATAAAGTAATCTAATAGAGATAATTTTATTGGTCTAAAATATATATTTAGTTAAAATAAAATGTCAAGCCCAAAACATTTGACTAGATCTGCACGTTTGAGAAAATACGAAGTTGCATATGAAGAATGTCTTAAAAAGATGTCTTGTTCCAAAAAAAGCCCTGCTAAAAAATCACGTGTTCGACAAGAAACACCACCAGAAATAAAGCAAAAGTCGCCCCAAAAAAAGAATGAAAAGCCTCTAAATTCTTACCAGAAATTTGTACAAGATGAAAGCCAAAAAAGTAAATATAAAGGTCTTATCGCTAGTGAACGCATGACAGCTATCAGTAAAGAATGGAAAAAACAAAAAGATAAATTATAAACTGACTCATATATTATTTACGTATTCTTTTTCATAAAAATAGGGAATTCACCATTCGTAATATCATCATCTGAATCTTCGTCGCAACTACCAATATCAATATCAATATCACCATTTACTATTTCAGATGGTGATGCAACATAATAAGGTTTATTAATGTGTTTATAATATCCTTTACAAACAGGAAGCTTATCACACATTTTTTGAATTGTATCTTCACCATCTAGACCTTTTTTTGTAAAGTATAAAGTTGTTTCGCAACAGGCACCTTTAGGATTATCATGAGGTGTGGTGTAGTTATCTACTTTTGTTTTGTAAGTACTCCATGTTTCTGGATCAGCGCAATTAGTATTATCGCAATCATTAAAAGTTAAACCTTCGAAATTTGTTTTGTCCGACGAAATATAATAGCCTTTACAAGTATCTTCATTATCACATAATATCTTTATTACATCTTCATCATAGCTAGGATCGAAACATTTATGTATACTTTTTTTAATTGTATTATTGTTTAGCGGTATGTACTTAGGTTTAGGATTAGGAGTAGAATTATGCTTATGTTTAATTAAGAGCAATATAATTACAAATACTGATATTAAAATTATACATCCAATAATAAAATATTTTTTTGAATTCATAATATTTTATTAATATAGTAATATATTAATAAAATATTTTTTTCTAATCAAAAACAAATGTAATACTACTCATTACTCATAATTAACTACTTAAGAAATATTTTCTACCAATAATTACGGATAAAGCAAGTCCAAAAATGCAAAAACCTGCGACATACTTAGATTTATTTGAAGAGTGCCAAGGAGATTTCTTAATCCATAAAGGAGGGCAATGAATATTTTTATAGGTCAAACTTTTCAACATGTATGTCTCTTCTAGATAGTAACCAAGTTTTCGATAATAATTACGAGTGCCAATACCTGAGATTACAGACATTCGATTATAACCTTTATTGATTGAAATGTACTCAGCAATATACATTAGAAACTTACCAATCCCTAAGTGTTGCGTTTTAGATGTTACATTATCTAAACCTTTCGCAATAAGACTGCCGTAAACATGAAGTTCGATAATCATCGCAACACGAACTCCGTTTGGATAAGTCTTTGATGGTTCGCGTTGTTTCAAACATTCAAAGAATACAAACTGATTTGGATTTTCACCTCCGTTAAATCGAAGTCGACAAAATCCATACAGAATATCACGTTTTGAACTTTCTAGACTTATAAAATATTCAGTTCCATCACATGCTTCATATTCATCTATAAAGATCTTTGAATCTTTAATATCAATAAACTTACCTTTAACTTCTCTTGCACGAATATCTGTCTCTAAACCTCCCTCCGATTTTACTTCATTTGTAATATCACCACGCATACTAAGACGATCAACACCACCTGTAATATCTTTCTTACTAAAATCTCTAACTATTCTATTGATTCTAATATCATAAGGACAGTGAGTTGTCACAAACTTTATTAATTCTTCAGCCTTACCAATGTCAGTTCCATATGGAACATAAATACCTTGATTAAGATCAGTTTTAGTTGCACCAAGTTCCTTTGCTTTGTCATGCCATTTCTTAATCTCAGTGAATGGAAGAACCATTGTAGGATACCACTTCCATTGATTTGAACGAAGATGGGTGTTCTTACTTTGTAGAATTTTCATACCTTGATCTCCAATAATAGTCTTAGATTCATTACTGATAGACTCAAAATCAATAGGTTGCATACACAACCATCTTGCCATTAACATATCAACTTCAAAAGTTGATCCAGGAAGATCTGGCATCCAATGATTATCAACTTTAAAACCGTTAACTTTCAAACGTTTATTAGCAAGCATTGCTGAATTAGTTGTGCAATCTCTGTTAACATTATTAAGAATATTATCAAAAATAGATTGACAACCAATCTGCATACGTGTAACACCAAGACGACGATAAAATTGTAGACTCTTCATACAAACAGAATCTGGTCGAGTTTCAAGTGTAAGTCCGATAACTCCATGTGAAGAAGATTCGTTAATCAAAATCTCATCTTCAATAGATAGAGGATCACGATGAACTGACATATACGTATTAGCGTTGTAATATAAATCTCTAGTAAATTTCTCTATATATTCGATTGGATACGCATCTACAGTTCCTCCCTCAAAAATTACTTCAAGTTTATCAATATCGTGACCCATATCATCTAGCTGGTCACATCTATTTGTAAATTGAAGACCACAATCCCATCCATTTTGTGCTCCACGATCGACAGCCGGTTCTCCGAGGAGATAGCTTCTAGAAACTCCTTTATGCCACTCAAAATCTTCTCCGTACTTACTTTTGCGTTCTTCGTCAGTCATTTTTTGAAGGTTCTTAATAGATATTCCAACTTTAACAAATCGATCTTTCTGTTCTTTGTTTGAAATTTTTGGAACAATAGTTGTTGTGTCATTTGGACAATAAAAACAATTATGTTTACAAGAAAATTTTCCTGATTCTAAAACCAATGTAAGATTAACAACACCAGAATTAGATCTAATCGATTTTGCTCGAATAAAACTTTCAAATTGCTTATCAACTTTAATAAGACCCTTTGATACACAATTACGGTAAATTTTTACTAATACTTTCTTTTGATAAGATTTTTTCATTGGACGATTAAAGTAAACACGAACATAATTATTTTTAGTTTTCTCATACCATGTATTTGGGTCATTGATATTTTTATGAACTTCATTATACATTAATACCATCTGTTTGCTAGCAAGATTCATCTCGTTAGTTGAAAAAATATAATCATTGAAACAGCTAGTGGATTCTTCAAGATCAATGGGGAGTTTTGCCATTTAATCAATATACTTTAATTCAAATTCTAATTCATTTTTATTATTCCATAACTTATATACGATTGCATATAAGTTTAAATTCGGTCGCTTTCATTATCTATAATATCTAATTCACCTTCAAAGTACTCAGGTTCATTCCATTCAGCACTAAAATCAGGTTCACCTTCAAAGTAATCAGGATCACCTTCAAAGTAATTAGGATCATCTTCAAAGTAATCAGGATCATCTTCAAAGTAATCAGGATCACCTTTAAAGTAATCAGATTCACCTTTAAAGTAATCAGATTCACCTTTAAAGTAATCAAGTTCACGTTTAAAGTAATCAGATTCACCTTTAAAGTAATCAGATTCATTGTATTCGAGATTTTTTTCTTGTTTCTTATCTGTATTTCTCATAAAAAATGGTATCCAACGGTTTGATGATTGTATTAAAGGTTTTACTTCCTCCTGTTCTTTCTCTTGCTTTTTGTATTCTATTTGTCTTTGTGTTTGTCTATCTTGTTCGTCATTATATTCCTTTCGTCTTCTTTGTTTATCATTTTCTGAATAAGAATCTAGCCATTTAGCAAAAGATTCACATATACTTTCTGTTTCTTTAGTTGTTGATTCACTAGTAGTTGGTATATTATTTCTATTAATGTAGGCTAATATATCAACATCATTCATAAAATATCCTTTATCATCTTTCATAATGCTAATATCATGTACATTTAGTGGTCCTCTACAAGCCAAAATTACTATTGTAAAATTTTTATCAAGTTTAATTAAAAGTTCTTGGAGTGTTTGAACTGATATTGTGTCTACTTGTTCTTCGAAGTCTTTTATATCATAAAAACCAGTTAATTCACTTGAAAACTTCATTTTACCTGTAGACAAAAGCATATTAGGTACACGGCGAGAAGAAGTGGTAGAAGAATAAACACAAATCTCATTTCCTGTATTTTCTGTAAATGCTAAAATAGAGTTGTAATAATCTGATACACTTTTTGCACCTTTAATATATGGCATAATCTTAAAGTCTCTACTTTCCATAAATAATCTCTCATCACGTAAACATATAACTTGAACATTATCCTCTGGATTTAAATCAATATAACCTGGAATACTCCAACCGTGTCCAAAAAATATATAATTTTTATGTTCACGATCTTTATCAAGATGTGTCATTTATATAAAATATATATTAATTTTATAAATAAAAAACATATAATTATCCCAAATGATCCTATTCTAATTTAATAATTGGTGTACTAATCAAAGAATGAGATTTTGTATCTAAAATTGTTTATTTTATCAAAAATTCTTTATAAAAAATTCCCAAGATTATAGGAAATGGTACTACGAGCCAGCACCACATGCTGGCATTTCCACAACTATAAAAAATAGATGATATAAAAAGCGTTATTATAAGATAAGAAACAATAAATATAGAAAGACTAAATGGTCTTAGTAATAACAAAATTATTGTTATAAGTGTTATGCAATATATAATTCCGCTGTTTTTAATGTCGTTCCACCATTGTAATGACATATGCTTGCAATTTGGGGAAGGTTTTAGAGATTTATATTCTTTTTTTATATTTAAATTTATTAGCATAAAACTAACATAAAATAATATTACTATAGACGCTGTTATTTTAAAACTCATTTTAACTTTGCTGTTAAGAATGAAGCATAAAAATACAACTAACGGTTGTGTTACATTGAATATAAGCGATGCGCGACTTCCTAAAGTCAAAGATCCTTTTTCTTTTATTTTGATTTGACGAAGCCCCAGGGCGCAGGCGATTATTTTCCACTGATTTATTTATTCCTTTTTTTCAAAATGGGATCGAATTTCAAGAGAGGCGTCACACACTTATAAATTTCATTTGAAATACGAGACATCCGTTACGACACGGTACCGGATCTAAGGTGTTG
>Ga0208226_1000388_pt1 | contig 11859 bp, 14 predicted proteins | sample LakMenE18May11ns_FD_150713 | JGI IMG/M metagenome (GOLD analysis project Ga0208226, IMG submission 150713) | Freshwater microbial communities from Lake Mendota, WI - 18MAY2011 deep hole epilimnion ns (SPAdes) | ecosystem: Environmental > Aquatic > Freshwater > Lake > Epilimnion/Euphotic zone ... | reverse complement strand
CTTTGTTGTCACACAGTAGTTTTTGATGATCGCACAATTCATCTAACAGAAGCATTACAAGGGTAAAGTCAGTAGGCCACCCCTGATGGATATATTCAGATTTGGTTGGAAGTTTGCTTGGCATGTCATCTTTAGTAATTTTAGTGCAGAATATCACTCCAACAATTTCATTATGTTGGGATTTTGCCATCCAGCATGTATTGTTTTGTAGCATTTTTCTAAGCATGGAATTCAAATTGTATATTCTGTATCCTAATTTGGTGCAGGAGCCGGTTAGACGTGTTGCTGGTTCCCAGGGCATAAAATGATCCCAGAAAAGGTGTAGAACTTCTTCATAGTCTGCAGATTCTACCACATGAAAGGTGAATTCAGGAATCTCCATCTTAGCAGCTATTCACAGTTATTGCTGTAGTAAGTTATTTGTAATATTCTGAAAAATTAATAATATATGCTTCATGTGTGTAATTATGTACAGGCAAATATAAGTTTACATATTTTTGCTTACACTTTGAATTATAGAATTTGTAGGAACAGATCCTATGCATACAAAGATATTATCATTGTCAGTAATAGACTTGAGAGTAGTTTCATTTGTAAAACAGAAATTTAGCACACCTTTGTTGGTTATTTGATAACATTGATTTTCAGTCCTTACTTCATTAAACTGTGTTCTCTTCCATACAAAATGTTTCAGCTTCATTCCTGCTATCACAGCAAGCACAGAACCTCCAGGAGGAATAATAACTTCTTCCACGCCATAGTAGGTATAGTGTTCAGTTCTACTATCTCCGCCATTTGGGGCATATTCTAACATTGTTGTACCATCATAGAGATTTTTTATCCGTCCTGATTTGTGAAACAAAATCACGTTCCTCATCTGAAATAAAATACTCTATTATTTATGAACGTATTTATCATGATTTTTTAAATACGAATTTCGGGTAGTTGTATAATTACATTTACTACATGAAACACGAACATTTTCATGGATTAATTTTGTATGGGAGTCAAGATAAGATTTTCGATCTGTTTTGTATTGACAATGTTTGCAATGGTAAATCTTTAATTGAGCATGAGTAACTTGGTGAATCATCAGATATTTTTTTCTGTTTGTTACAAAAGAACATTTTGTACAATTATATTTTGTAGTATTTTTGTCTTGTTTTCCTACCGGTTTGTTGGGTATAGGGTGTTCCAAAGTTTGGTGTTGTAGAAGGAATTCTTCATTAGATGTTTGAAAGTCACAATGTTTGCATTTGTATTGTACCTATAAAAGAATATTAAGTGATTTGTATTGTACTTATAAAAGAATATTAGGTGATTGTAAATGAGAAATAATTATTGTATTTTATAACATAGGTAATAATTACCATTTGGTTAAATATAGGATGCTCTATGTTTTGATGTTGTAGACCCATTGATAAGGTAGGAGCTTGGTAGTCACACTGTTCACATTTGTATTCCATCTGAAAAAAAAATATATTTTTTAGTTCTTCATAGTCATTTTTACATATATTTTATAACGATGTTCTGAAGAAAGAATAGGAGAAAGAATTCTTTCAATTCTTTCTTTATCAGCTTTTCTTTGTATTTCATTATTTCTTCTGTATTGTTTTAATTCATCAACTAAATCCAAAGGTTCATAAATTATAGTTGGTGTTAAATTGAAATACACCCTTTTCTTTTTAGTAGATATCATTGTTTTCTAAAATAATTATACTTTAGCTAACACAGTGTGACAATAAAATTGTAAAATATCCTTAGATACAGTTTTTGTAGAATCACAGTGGTTAAATATAGTAATATTTAAAGGAATATCATTTGTTGGAATTTGGTTTACAACACATGATAATCCAAGTCGAAATATAAAACCACTTTGATAAAGTATACTGACTGCTGGTACATTAGTTAAAACTAAGATTTTAAATTGTAATGTTTTATATTGATGTGGTTCTATTGTGAATTCGGTGTCATTTGTCAATGTTATTAATGCTTCAGTATATGGGTAACAAATATATTGATTGAATACCCCTTCATATTGAATTTTCAGTGTTGGAGGTGGTCCATCTATTTCATCTCCATGGCGTTTAGGTCTCAAAGGTGGCACTGTTATATTGTCACCATCCATATCTGAAAAACGATTAATTATGTATAATAACAAAGAACTAACCTAATGAGTTAAGCTACATTAATAGGTAAGCAATTTAACAATGATATTTCTTTCATTTGTCTCCTTAATGTGATTTGTAAGTGTTTTGTATACAAATAATTTAATATTGTCAGTAATTAAAGTGACTATTACTTCGGAAGGAATACAATTGGGTTTTGTACTCTCTGACGGATTATCAATTAACAATATCCATGATATAGGTATGTTTAGTAATGTAAACAGGGCATGGATAATACCAATATAAGATTTGTCATTTCCATAATGTTTCATGCTTTTACTTATATGTAATTTATCTAGTCCATTAATCAATATACATGGAGCTTTAAATGTTCGTAGACGTAAATAAAAAATATCTTCTTCCATATCAGTGGTTTTTTGCAGAATTTTCTGGTTCGCAAGTTTATAGGAGTTAGTCATTGTATAATCTGTAAATACTTTTAGATAAGATCTTTAATTATTGTTACATTGTCATATTCATTGTTAGTAATGTAATCAACAAGAATTTTATAGACAACATCTTTAACACAATGAGATATAAACTGAATTGTAACACTATAAGGTAATTTGTTATTTATATCTGGATTAATAGTGTCTAAAACCCAATTTACATTAATATTATTTACTTTCAAAATAAATGTTAGGTGTTTTTCCCAATTAGACGAATAATCTGATGGAATATCCATTATTCCATTAATTATAATAAAAGGGGGGTTTTTAATAGAGCTTTCAAGTTCATCTATTTGTTTTTTTAATTGTTTAATTTTTGTTAAAAGTTTCTTTTCAGTATATGCACCTATTGATGAAGATGCCATTGTATTAATCTGTAAATATCTGATAATTAATATATAGAATCATTATGGTAATTAGTAGAAAAATATGATGTAAGTAATTCTTTAGTTTTTTCTTTAACTAAGTAATTAAGCATTCTAACATGAACAATTAAAACAGGAGTTATTGTCCATTTTATGTCAATTTTCCATGTTTGTGGTATTCTTGCTTCAAAAAAAAGGGTGTCTATTTTATGTTTGATATTATGAGTAACACTTGACAACTTAATATTTTCTAAATTATAAATATGTATAATCTGATCATTAGCAATACAATTATACAGTTTCTCAAGTCGTTGGCGAAGTATTTTCAGTGTTTCCGTCTGTGAAAATGTTTCTTTTTCTGATTCTGATGCTTTGTCATTAGAATTGGTATTATCAAAATTAGTTTCTATTTTTGTGGAGGGTAACAAAGATAACGAAGTCAGCGTTTCATCTGTTAGATAGATTCTATTACATTCTGACATTATCTGAAATTATTAGTCAGATATTCATTCTTTGGAATAGTTGATAACAGGATAACCTAGAATAAAAAAAAATAATCATTTTTGTAGGTCAAGTCAAAAACATTTTCAAAACACTTACAATTTTGTGTTACACCTTTAACGGTAAACATCCTGTAGCAGATATAAAATAACGTTTAGTTGGAATATAATTAGAAAAAAGGTTTTTGTTCATGTAAGTCTTATAGATTGCAAAATCAGGTGATTTAAAAAATATATTATAACTAATATTAGTAAATATTTGAGGATTTACGTTATTATCATAAAATTGTTGTTGGAAAAAAGAATTTAATCCTTTCATATGAGACATGTGTGTGTTTTTATCAGTGTCATAAAGGATGTAACTTTTTTCACCAATATATTGAGCAGAATTATAAAAACCTTCTTGAACCCAAATTCCACTAAGTTTTTCACCTGTTTCAAAGTGTTTATTAAACAATTTTTTGAATTCATTTCTTAGATTCTCATCTACATTGTCTTCAAACTTTTTATGTTTAACTAGAAAGTGAGCACTGTCAGTGTCCATGTAAAGAAGCTGTGTTTTAACAGGACTAAGATATTTTATCATAAAATCCAATCGCTTTAGCAATATTCTTTTACTATGAAATAATATTGAGCACCCGATATGACCTAACATAGTTGAAAAAGGTTCTTGAGAAATTTTGTTCATTTCTAATAAATAGCAATTATTAGCAATTTTTAAACATGATTTTACATTTTTTCTTCTAGCTTTATGTTTGGGAACATTGTGTGCGTTCTTAAATGATTTAAATTTTGAAGAAGTTAAGTTGCAAAGAGTAAACCCGTAGCATGAATTTAGCATTAGTTTGATGAGTTCAGCTTTTATTTCATAGTTTTGTTTTGTTTTTGGATTTTTTTCATGTTTAATAAGTTCTTTAAGATCTTTGCGCGCTTTCAGTTTTAATTCAATATGATTCTTTAAATAAGGTTCCATTTGAAAAAAAAGACCATGATAAATATCTGGTGTTGTTTCAAATCCAAACATGTTGTATAACATTAGAAAGTAATCTGTGCTTATAACCATATAAGATGATGTCTTGTGAAGACTTATAACTCTAGGACTAGGTTTGAAATGGGTTAGAAGGTCTTGTGTGTACTTAGATAATTTATTCAAATCGTACTGAACTTTTTGAATAAAAAAACCAAAAATTGGATTTTGATTATTTTTTTTAATTTCTAAGTTACGGACTGCTATAAATCCTGTTAGTTTATTGTTGAGAATTTCATCAAGAAAATTTGTATATGAATAGGTTTTTTTGTATGGAACTGTAAAATTTAGTATCTGTGGTATTTTATGTTCGCTAAAAAAACAATCATATAATTCTACATATTCAAAGTTTACTAGGTTTAATTTAAAATGATTTATATAATGATTATAAAGTTTTATAATTTGTGATTTTACAGAATTTGTTTTAGCTTGTTGTTCTTTTTGTTTGTCATTATTCTGTATATGACAGGATGAATAATGTCCATGATAATAATAAGATTGGTATTGAATAATTTTTATGTAGAGCATCATGTTATTTGGTTTTTTGTAAACTAGAAAACCATCAACGGGAAATTCACCAAAATACAATTGGCCTAATGCCGTAAAACTTGACTGAAATCTAATAATATTAACATCAGGGGATAGTTTGCGTAAATAGATGTTAAGAGCATTATATTCATTAGAAAATCTAGGTGGTTTGTTAACCAGTTTAAATCGATCTGTTTTAATGTTGCCGTGTGCTCTAACATTGTCACAAAAACTTTTAACATGTAATGTAGAGCCAGTGCTTTGTTGTAGTTGTTGAGAATCTGATTGTATGCATCGGGTAAAAAACAGGGGTACACCAACTGGTAATTTTTTTACAGTAGCACTTGGATATAATGAGCGTATGTCAATTGTGGATATGCCTATTGGTTTTTCAATAAATTGTTTGGTCCATGGATTAAGGTTTGCAAAATTAGGCCATTTGTTTTTATCTAAATTAGGATTTTCTATATAGTTAAAATGTTCATTAATAATCGTGTTGCTATCTACTTTTCCATGGACAAAACATGTACATAGTCCTCCTGTTACAGCAAGTTTGATGAAATAATTGTAAAAAACGTTTGTTATTTTTCTTGGTGCTAACACTTGGTCGATTTGTCGTGATGGTTCAATTATAAGAAATTGCTGATATGCTAGATTGGATTGTGAATAGTTTCTTCGAATAAATATGTTAATTGAATCGTTTAAATAATTGCGAAATAAGGTTAATACTATAGAATGTAATAATACACAATCTTGAATAAGATAATAATTACTGTATTCATAGAGATTAGTAAAACCTTCTTTAGTAAAAATATTTTGTGCATGAATTCGTTGTTCTAAAGGAACCTTTTTACTTGAAAACGTGTCTTGCCAAAATTTCTCATCATAAGGATGTAAATATGTTATTGTTTTTAAAGCACGGATTGAAGTTGCTTTTTCATATGGAAAACATAATTTGGAAACACTCAAATTAAATAATTTACCTATTTTATCTAAAGACATATTTGATGCAACTAAATTACGTATATCTTTAATAAAAAGATTTAAAGGCCATAAATCTGCAGTGTTTTTTTTTTTATTAAGTTTTATCACATTTGTTGTGTTTTTACTTGTTTCTAGAATATTTCTAAGTCTTTTAAGATTATTTCTGATACTTATTTTTATAGTTGAAATAGATGCTCCTTTTTTAAATATATGAATAGTTTGCTTCAATTTTGTCAGAATTATAATAAGACTGTTACTTATCATGTAATTATCATAATTTGACCCATTAAAAGCACATAAAACACATTCAAATACTATTTCATTCAATCTTTTAAGCATTAAACTAAATATTCCTTTATGTGTGTTTGTAAGTAATGACGTACTTAATTTATGTAGTATATCTTTCAATAATATATATTTTATTAATGATGCAATTATGTTTCTTTGGTAAATATATATAAGGAACTCATATATCATGAGAGTTGTTCTTTGATGAGTCGGTTCCATGCAGTATTTACTTGATATATTGGAGGACAGATGGAATGTTTTAACATTATTATTTGATAACTGTACTTCTTTAAACATATTTTGTAATTGGATTGCACAGTTAGAAGTATCTTTTTTGTCTAGAGCATTTTTATATTGTGTCCAATTAATAGTCGATCTTAGATTGTCATTGCTACTTGAAACATATTTGTTTAGTTTCTTAAATAAAGCGTCGGGAAGATATTCTCTTAAAATGTGGAGTGTTTTAGAAATTGGAATAATGTCAAACAGACCTAAAACAAAAAAAGTGTTAATATGCGAGTTGTGCCATAAATAGATAATTGTTACTATACCAATTATGTATAGTTGTTGAACACCATGAATTATTTTTTTGTGGTTTGCTGTTTGAAAACTATTTGTAAACATTTCATTATCCAAACTAGTTTGAATCTGTTTGTTAAGAGCTTCAGTGTCATAACTATAACACAAAAATAGCAGTGTAGGGGTTTATATTATTTAAAGTATACTCTTACCTTATAAACGATATTTCACTGCACACTTGAAGTTGTTGTTGTACTTCCTGGCTCAGAAGTCCCAAACATTCTATAATAATAATTACATATTTTTTTGGTATTGCTTTAAACACCAACTAAAAGTTATGTACCTAGATTTTCATGAAGAAAGTATTTTTGTGACTGAATTGAAGCTAAATATTTGATTTTATTACACAAGAGTAAATTAACAGAAGTATATGTTTCATACCTAGTTTAGGACTTTTACGAGTTGATATATATCGTTGAGTTTCAGTATGATCACATATACAAAAGTTTTGGTTTAATGTAATTTCTTTAGATAATGTATGTTTGAAAACATTATCCCCTTCCGTTATATGAACATTTGCAAATAAGTTATGTTTGTTGAAGTGTAAAGTGTTTAGGGGTAACTGTAATTGGTTTATCATTATACTATTATTGATAGTAAGATCCGGAGTAACTAAAATATGTAGAACATCATTTGAACCATTATGAACATATTGACCAATAAAATTGTTTTGTATATGTTTTAAATTTGCCTTATTTAAAAATGAATATGAGGTATATATGTTAATAGTAAATGGAAAAGTGTTAGTATTAAGATCTTTAATTATATCTAAAATGTGACTTGATAAAACATTTTTATCTTTGTATGATATAATTGATTTTGGATTTAGGTGCATAAGAACAGGAAATATTTTGCTGTTATCTTTAAGTATGTAATATTTTTTTTTAAATAGTATAACAGTTATTGGTTTATACTTATGTGGAACATTTAATAGCTTTACAAGAGAATTTTGAAATTTATATCTAAATTCATAATCATATTTGTGATAACCATTTTTTAATTGGGTGATTGTGACAACTGAAATATTAACATTAAGTGTCCATGTAATATATTTTAGAATATGAGTGATGTCATTCTGTACACTTTGTTTTGTTCTTGGCGTTATTTGAAGACATTCAATTAATTCTTGATATGTCTTAAATAGAGCTCTATTTTGTTTCCATAATAGATACAACAACGAATCTGGAAATAGGAATCAAGTGTTTACTACATGATCACTTATTCATTAACTATACTTATTTATTAGGGGTAATAATGTATTATGTTACCTATAAATGTATTATTATACACCAATGGTACCTCTTCATGATGTTTCAGTGGTTTTGTTGAGATTGTCAGAAAACGGTGAGGGTTAGCAATACACACCGGACAGGACATTCTATAATTCTGAAAAAGAAATGTATATATATTTATATTATTAAGCAACATATTTTAATCAGAAGCAGTATTTTAACGATTTTTATACAAGATATTAATCTTTTGTAGATGTTTCTTTCTTCTTTTCATCATTGTCGAATGCTTCTTCATTTGTAGAGTTGTCTGTACTAGGTAGTATCCCTTAAATAAAAGGAATGAATTGTTAAAAAGTAAAGTTTTAGGCATAAGGTAATTTCCTAGTTGTTTCTTATTGATAACATTGTAATTACCTTTTATGCCATTTTCCGGAGTAAGTCCAGGATTGATAGATGAAGATGTTTCATCAACAACAGTATGATTGAAACTTATAAGTTTTCCATATTTGTCTTCATTTAGAGCTGTTTCATCTCCTGTAGTATTGTGTGGAACAGTGTCTAAAAACCAAAGTGATGTTATTAATCGTGACATTAAGAAATTTTAACTAAGTGTAAGTAAGTGAACATTACCTTTAATGACTTCTTTGTTTGCATTAGCAGGAATAGGCCAGGGGTTGTCAGGTGAATCGGTTTGATTAATAATTCTGGGATCATAAGGAACTTGCACACAGTGTTCCTCATCCTCAGAATCCGATTGAAATATTTCATCACCTAGAGAAAAATAATATTTTTAGAAATATTTAAAAACATTATTAAATAAAAATGTTTTACCTTTGATGTTATCGATTACATCGTCTAGATGGATGATGCAGAGAAGTGCTATTGGCTCCCGAGGTTTTAGTATTACGGGGGACTTTGAAATTATGGGAATAGTGATCATTCGTGTGATATTATCAGGATACACATATTTTTGGATAATAACAAACTGAGAACTAAACAGTTCTTTAATTTCATAAAGGCATTTATCAGGTAAAAGATTTACGGGTCCAAACACAATCTCATTGATTTTCATTGGCATAATAGTGATCCAGTCTGGGTTATAGACAGTTGGGCATCCGTTGTGTAAAGTACATTCACAACAAGGACAGCTGTCATCATGTTGAGGCATTGTTATTGAATATTCTGAAACATTTACATTTGCATATAGTAACCTGTATAAGGTAGATAGGCATTATTGTTGTTTATAATATCATCAATAAAAGTAAACAGATTAGTGTATTTTCCATTGGAATTAATATTACTGAACACATAATTATATTTTAAATATGAACAAGCTTGAAAGATTCCATTTTGTCTGCCAAGAAATTTAGTGATGTTTTTTAAGATATGTTCAATTTGAGTAATGTGAAAATATTTAAAGTAAAATAGATGTGTCAACGGTGTATTATCATTTACACTTATAATGTAATCACTATGGCGAGTAAAAAAGTATTTGTTGTTTGTACAGAAATCTGTAAAAATATTAAGCATGTCTGGCCAAGAATATGTGTTACCAGTAGATTTGCTAATAAGGAAATCAACAATTGGGTTAAACCAGAAAATAGATGATGGATCTTTGTACAATATGTCATAAGGTGATTCAATAACTAGATTCTTCATAATATGTTCATCTGTCAATTGTTGAGATATTTCTGCTGGAGCTTCAATAATATGAGGCATAAGATGTTCTTGCATAAGGTTTGGAACATAAATAATCCAGGAGTCGAATACAATTTGCAAATCATTATCTAATTCTATAATATCGCTATTTCCTGTTACAGACATGTTGGATAGTACATCCATAACAATGTTAAGCAAATTAGTTGGGGAAAAATATTTAGGCAATATATACTTTTGCTCCTCAAGATAGGTCTTTAGAGATGAGTTTGGTTTAAAAGACCACCACACCGAATATTTGGATTCTAGATCTTGTAATTCCGGAAGAAGTGTGTCGTTCATGAAGTCTACATATAGATGAAGCAGTGATTCTTTAGAGGGTCCACTTGTTTTGTCGCAAGTGTAACACTGATCTAAAACACATATACATTATTGTAATGTGTGATAGTTAATAAATGTTGGAAAATAATTAAAATTATACCTAAGTGTTTTTGAGCTTCAGCAATAACCTCCTGCAGTTGAGGAATAAAAGATGTAATCTTGTAAGAATACATCTTATAATATCTGTAATTAGTACTTTATAAGTTTGTACAGTATAAATTGTAGAATAAAATGAATATCATTTATTTTAGATAAAGAAGATAAATCTCTTTGAGCACAAAATACAATATTTTTCCCAATACAGATCTGAAAGTTTATTGATATATCGGTATTACAATCGTTGCTTTCAGGAAGTGTAAGTTGAATTTGCGAAGTATTAGGATCTTCATAACAATAAAGAATAAAATCGTCTCCTTTGGAAAAATTAGTTACTGCTGAATTAAATATTTTATTTGGAGCCCATAGGTAAGTGTGAGGAACAAAAACTTTTTCACCTATCAGATTTGTGTATGATTGCAAACATTTTTCTAACATATCTTTAACACGAAGGAAATCTAATAGTGTATATATTGGTAACCAATCTATTGCAAAAACTAATTGATTGTTGACAAACAACTGACTGTTTTGAATAATATCATATGCATCCTTTACATATACAGTAGGTTTTTCAGGGAAAGTTAGAACAATACTATTGTCAGAAATATCAATCCATCCGTTTTCTGTGAGTGAAGGAAAGTCGAAGGCATAAAAAAGTTTTTCAAATGCCTCTATGTCATCCATTTTACTTTTTCTGAAAAAGTCTTATACATAAATACAGATACAAAGTTACTCATTATATTGTTGACTAAGTCTAGCATATTATCTAATAATAGAGATATGATTTAGTAGGAGATCTTTAGCTTGTGATTTATGAAAAGCCTTAACCTTAAAAAGTATACTTAATGGATCATCTTTAATGATGAAAACTTCATTATTACGAATATCAACAAGTCTTCGACGATTAAACATGATATATAATATCAGTAAATCACACACTTCTTTAAATGTAAATTCATATTTCTAACAGCAGTCTCAAAATAATCCTATTTAGGTGAATAGAAAATTTGGGATGCTACTCGAACTGGCCCCTGGGAGAATTTATTACAAACATAAATAGAAATGGCAATTCATTGATAGTTGAGGAACGACACTTCATCTTCGTTCCTTCAACAGTTGAGGAACAGATACTTCGCTTTGTCTTTGTTCCTTCGATAGTTGAGGAACAAATACTTCGCTTCGTCTTCGTTCCTTCGATAGTTGGGGAACAAATACTTCGTTTCATCTTCGTTCCTTCGATAGTTGAGGAACAAATACTTCGCTTCTTCTTCGTTCCTTTGATAGTTTAGGAACAAATAAATTCGTTCTTCTTCGTCCTTTGATAGTTGAGGGACGAATATATTTGTTTCGATCCAAAAATCGTCTTCGTCTTTGTTCTTCATGTTATGGAGCCAAGGAATCGATTCCAAGGAACCAATTCCGCTAGCCAATGTAGCCTGAGCCCGTATTTGTAAACGTTTCAGGAGCCCAGGAATTGATTCCAAGGAACCAATTCCGCTAGCCAATGTAGACTGAGCCTGTATTTGTAAACATTTAAGGAGCCCAGGATCGATTCCAAGGAACCAATTCCGCAAGCCAATGTAGCCTGAGCCCATATTTGTAAACG
>Ga0208226_1000382_pt1 | contig 12042 bp, 3 predicted proteins | sample LakMenE18May11ns_FD_150713 | JGI IMG/M metagenome (GOLD analysis project Ga0208226, IMG submission 150713) | Freshwater microbial communities from Lake Mendota, WI - 18MAY2011 deep hole epilimnion ns (SPAdes) | ecosystem: Environmental > Aquatic > Freshwater > Lake > Epilimnion/Euphotic zone ... | reverse complement strand
TGTAGGCCCTCCTTCTTAGCCTCTTAAGTTTTGCCTGACTACTCCTAAGGTCAGCCCAGAAGTCATAAATTCCACCTCCTGCTTTACAAAACCCTTAGGCAGGGACTTAACGCTAAAAGAATAATCTTAGATATTTTTGCCTTGTTGTCATAAATTGTACTATCATTTTCTATCTTGTTTAAATTTGACAATATTGGAAAAATACAAGAATTATTGTCAAGTCTTATTCTTTCATACCTTTCCACTCCTTCAGAACAACTCTAACTCTGTTTACCTATCTCTCTCTCTCTATCTCTCCGAGTCTCTAACTCATCTCTCTATTTGGCTGTCTGCATTTGGGTAAGTGTTTCACACTTATAAAGACGAGCATTCTACCAACAAACACTGAACCGACATTTGCCCATATACTGAGTTAACTCTGAGTTGAATCTTAACCTCGGTACTTATATCTGATCAATATAAGTGCTATACAGGGTACATTCTACTCAATTGGGTACTCATAACTCAGTTGCGACACCTACTGTACTTGTATATATCCATATAGCCGCGATATAGAAGATCCTGTATTGGTGTTAGTCCCTAATACCTTATCCCTAGAAGACTTATATATCACTAGGAGGGGTTATACTATACATCACATACTCGTATCAGTATCAGTACAAATATATACAATTTACAGAGGTTTTGCCTTTAGAAAGCCTGACCCCCCTTTTCACTGGTGACGTACCGGTCATTAATACTTTAACTATCGTTCTCTTTCCTTGTGCAGAAAGGGAAGGGTGCCCAGTAATCTCGGTGAGATCACTGGCCAGCATCTCGATATCCCAATCTCGTACAGTCAACCTGTAAGAAGTAAAGGTAAGCGAAAGATAAAGACATAGTTTAATCAGTTAACGGAAAGAAAAGCCTGATTAGACACCGATTCCCTACTGGTCACAGGTCGTCTATAAATAATATGGAGCTTATGGATGTCATAAGACGTCGCAGCCGAAGCCGGGACTCTGATAAACATGAAGGTACCCCCCATGGCAGGCGCTCCCCTGTTGATCCGGATCACCCTGTTCACGAGGATCATGACGATGATCACTCATACTATGACTCTGATGGAGAAATGCCAGAGCATATTAACAGGTTACACACTGACCAGTTAGGTAGAATCCTATTAAACATCATGAAAGATCAGTTCCAATTAGCAAAAAAGTGCAACTTGAAAAACATGCATACAAACATGGACGAAATGTGCGACAGCTTCAACGAATTTCTGCAAGTCAACGAAGTCAAAAGGAGAGAAAACAAGATGGAAACACAGCAGGAAATGGAAAACAAGATGATTCAGAAACAGCTCAACGGACATCTTCAGAAACAAGCATTCAAACCTCCTGCATACTTCTCTCCTACACCTGTCATAAATAATTCTATCAGCAAGACTTCAGAAATCTATAAGTTGTTTACAAATAGAAACAACAAATTCTCAGGAAATCCAAAGGACAGCCTAAGCCTGTTAGAATTCATTAATTCCATGAATGCAGCTCAGGAACAAGCCAAGCTCTCAGAAAAAGAGTTCAAAGCAATGTTATTGGCTTGCACCACAGGCGAAGCTCATAAATTTCTAGTAGACTGGAGCGAAAATAGCAATGAAGATGTTGCAAGCACATATCACCAACTAGGCTTGAGATTTGACAACAGAATAGATCCCGAGACAGCTCGAAATGATCTATTTAAATATGTTGCTACAAAAGACAAGACTCTTGCTCAAGTTGAAGGAGATATAATGGCTCTAGCTTACAGAGCATGTGACATCTATCCTCCTGGAGAATCTCGCACAATGGCTAGAGATTTCGAATTCTGCAATTCGCTTATTCGAAGCCTACCTGCCAAAAGCTCAGAGCTAGTGCGCAGAGCACATGGAGACTTATCAACTATGCTACCTAAAGCTCCTACAGCTACAGAACTGTCCAGATCACTCCACAATTTGAGACACATCATAGACAGAGATATCAAACAAAATGGAGCTGACCCATCACGCCTCTCACGTCCAAGATTCCAGAAAGGAAAAAGTGCACGAAAACCTTATGCTAACTATGGAATAGATCGTTCTGTTACCCCGTCTAGATCTGCCACTGCTTTTGCAGAATCGGCCACATATAAAAGTCCTCCTACAAGGGACTCTAGACGAACTCAAAGAGATGGGCACAAACGGGAGAAGTCAACCCAGAAAAATCCGTCCGGCGGCCAGAACGGTAGCAATGGCGCACGACGTAAGACGAGCAATACCAGCTCAAGACGACCCTTTAATAAACGGAAAGGGAGTAGCTGCTCTCTATGTGGACAACATAATCACCAAGAGCCGGACACGTGTCCGAACATGGTGACAGACAGCGGGACCCACATAAGATTGCACCCTATCCAAGGTACCTGCAGTGAATGCCCGGGTAACAGAAAGAACACCTTACACCATCCTAAATCGCTATGCCCATGGCGACCCGCCGGCATTTTTAGGAAGTCATCGCAATGACGCGAGAAGTCTGGCGTTAGGACAGAGGTGGGCACCACAGATGACAAAAATGCGAGTACAAAAACTGAAACTCCGCCTATTGAAAACCCACCTCAAGACAAAACATTAAGTGAAAAGCTAATGGAAATGGCAGGATTAAAACATATTTCCGCCACTGCACACTTACATACCGTCCTAACAGCCCACACAGAAAGAGACTTCTCCCCGCAAGTTCTGTCAGCGGAACAAGACCATGACAGAAAACAGTACATTCCTCTATATATAAATAATTTCAGAATAATTGCTCTAGTTGATTCAGGCTGTGACTTAACATTAATCCAAAAGGACTTGTTACACAAAATTCTACCTTCCAAGTCCAGATGGTATACAAAAAATAAAAATATAAAATTAATTAGCGCATCAGGTAACAACATTGAAACATATGGTCGGCTATTTATGGACATTCATTTCAAACGCGGTCACCCCCCTTTGCAAATAATAGTGACTGTTGTTCCCACAAATAAGAATGTCCCCTCATTTATTTTTGGAGCTGACGCACTGGTCGAAGCAGATGTCAGTCTAAAATTTGGCACAATGCCCCCAAAATTTATAGCAGGTAAGCCGGTCAAGTATGAAAGTCCAGTATATTGGTACTCGCCCCTACAACAAGAATTTTGCGTAGGATACTACATTTTGGAACCGTTAGAGGTTAGAACAATTAGATTCCTATTGTGCAAGGCAGCGCCTGTAGTCAGAACGGATGTTGTACTAATCACTGCCCACCTTTGGCAAGAAGTGCAAATCCTACCCTCAAGATCAGATCTTGAATTTGACTACAAGGAGGATTGCTATACAGCGCTAGGATGTATTGCAAACCTCACTAACAGCAGAATAAAGGGACTTATATGGGGAAAGTTTGAAGTGATCAAAGACAAGCAAGTGATTCCGCTAAATGAAGACAAAAGGGACACTATAAAAAGAAGCTTGAAGACTCACCCTTTAGGAAGAGAAGTCCTCTCTTGCAGCATCACAAGCACCATCCCAGTCCCTCTCCTGACAGTAAACAAAATTAGTATTCAAGAAGAAAATTTTGATGAGCCAGATGTCAGAATTTTAGATTTTACACCTGAAAACGCCATCATGAAAGGAGAACCTACATATACTGGAACTGTTGAAATAACACCTGATTTCATTGACCCAAAAGGCCTAGAACTACCTACACAGGTATTCGCCAATGCAGCAGAAGCTATAGACTTGAGTACTTACAATGAAGAAGTACGCCCTTTCATCAAGGAGCTATTTATTGACAAGTACCCAGAAGTTGTTGCATTACATGCTATAGACGCAGGAGACCTAAGCTTAACCCTAGGTCTGACACAAATTAGACTGAAACCAGGTGAAGTCCTACCAAAGTGTAAACGCTTATTCCATATATCACCAACTGACTTACGTCATCTTGATGACATTTGTACCCTACTCATAAAATTTGGATATTTAATTAAAGCGCCAATTACACCAGACGGGAACCATTTATATGGAATGGCAAGCTACCTTGTGACCAGAGCGAAACCTGGAACACTTGGACGCCTAATTGTGGATTACAGTCCTATCAACAGTCTAATACAGAGTCCTCCTAACATAATACCTGACATCTCTGCTACCTTACAGTTTTTGTCAGGTAAGGCACTGTACACATCTCTAGATCTCAAACAGGCCTATCTAAGCTTAAAAGTGGATGAAGCCTCACGGGCACTCTCAACCTTCCTAACACCTTCGGCAGCCTATCAGTGGACTAGTGTCCCGACAGGCATGGCCTCCAGCCCAGCGTACTGGGCAGAGGTCAGCCAAAGAATGATACATTCTGAACCGGTGTTAGACGCAGATGGGAAACCAATATATGAATGCGAAAATGTGGTTAAGATGGTGCCGTCTCCTCTAAAATGGGTTAGACACTACTTTGATGACATATTGAGTACATCCCCTTTAAAGAAAACTTTCCATGAGACCCTTGTGGAACATTTTAGAATTTTAGAACAATTGATAAAAAGGCTTGCTTTTCACGGATCAAAAGTTTCAATAAATAAAAGTGAATTTGCTAAAGCAAAAATAGTGTTCCTCGGCTGGTACATCTGCAATAACTTCGTTATTGCAGATCCCAGGCGAGTGATAAAAATTAAGCAATTTAAATTTCCTGAAACAAAGAAAGGGATGAGAAGTTTTCTAGGGGTCATCAACTCATTGAGAAGAGTAATCTACCTAAATATCTTGGAGGACGCCCAATTATTGACACCACTCACAAGTAGCTCAAAACCATATAAGCCTACTGAGATTCAACGCCAAGTTTTTGAAAAGATAAAAACAGCTATGATTACAGGCCCACTTTTCAACAACCTCATTGACGAGGCTGCAGAAAAGTACCTATGGGTCGATGCATCTACAAGCTCTAATGTAGTAGGTGCTGTACTCGCCCAAAAACGCAGAGGTGTGCCAGATCAGAAAATAGTGCCTACATGCCTAGATTTGGACGACCCTATACACCGTATGATTTTTGACCGTGAACTTAATTATGAACCAGTACCTGTCCATACAAAACTTCCTATCTGCCTTCCAAAACCTTCACCTGAACGCACTATACCTCCTAAAATCACCATACCTGAGAAATTTATAGCATTCACAGAAGAAAATGTTCACGACTCCCTATTCCTGGGTACTGCCTCCATACTTGCAGTATATGGATGTAAACCTCATAACTCTACCATTGAGTTGAGAAAGCTAGCAGTCAAAGAGCTGAAGAAAGATGTAGGTGCTCTAAAACTACGTGACTTTGCTTTTAACAACAACTACAATGATTACAAAAAGTATTTGGACGAGTTCATACAAGGACAACACAACGTAGATAGAAATCTCTACCTGGTTGAAGCACTCGCCAAAGCACTCATGAGGCCCATCATCATCCTGTCCAGGTTGCCTGAACATAAAGAAAATTCAATAATCAAATTCAACCATGATATGGACAAGCCACCTCTTATATTCGGAGTGTATGAAATTGATGGACAACTTGTTTTCCTACCATTCATGCACAACCGCAATATAATGTTTTCCTTGGACCACCATTTTCAAAGAATAGAAATTATTGGCTACATGGCTAAATCAATTCCAGAAGGAATGCAATCACGTGGCATATTGGACGTAGAACTCGTTGCAATTTTAGAAGGTCTTCATAATTTTGAACGCTACATATCCAATGTGCCTGTAACACTCCTGACGGACAGCAAATGCCTATACTATCTCTTTAATCAGAGAATTCAAAATTCATGTAAAAAGATAAGAAGATGGTGCTATAAAATGATCGGTGATTTTGAAAATGTTAAGATCCGCTATGTACGAACACACGAAAACTTAAGCGACTTTTTGACCAGAGAAGGATTACCACCTGGTGACATTGAGAAGTTAAATCTGAAGAATACACAAATCCTTGATTTTGTGGATCATCTACCAAAAGAAGAATTCACTCTAAAAGAATGGGCACAATGGTGTGCAGACAACCCACAATATCTGACTGTGACAGACACAAAAACAGTCACAGACATGCTGATTAGTCAAGACAAAACAATCAGTTATGTGGATGAAGAAGCACTCGTCAAGAGTACAGTGCTAGCTATACAACAAGGATTGGCCAATGTCACCGACATAATCACCCCTCTGGATATAATCAAACAAAGATTATCAAGGTCAGAAATAATTAAAGAGCAAAAGAAGGAGTTTGAAAATATTTATACATCTTGTCTAGGAGGTACTGACTTTGAGTTCACTGATGAACACTCACTTAACAAGACCAAATACAAGTTAGTAAATGATCTACTAATGATCTACAGTGGGTTCTACAAAATCTACCTGCCCACATGTATGATTGGTCTACTGTTAAGCTTTACACATCTTCTAGGCCACAAGGGGCTGAACAGAATGATGTGCGATATGGAAAGCTATTACTTTGAGAAAAAGTACACGATATGCAAGCGATTTATCCGATCGTGCTATGCATGCTTTCTGTCTCACAAAAGTTCTCGACGTAGCAAATTGGGTGTGTACCCTCTACCTACGCGCGCAATGCAAGAAGTATCTGTGGACCTTGCTGAGAACTTAAACAAAGTCAGTGGATTTTCTCATCTACTGATAGTGAAATGCGCACTGAGTGGATTTACTCTAATTTTACCACTCGTTTCTAAATCATCATCAGAGGTAAACCGTACCTTCAAAAACTGTGTGCTACTACAGTACTCGGTACAGCGTGTCCATAGTGACAACGCCCGTTGTTTTCGCTCAATGGACTGGCTAAAACTACTAAGTGCATGGGGAGTAACCGTAATTAATACCTCCTCTATAAACCCATCAGCCAGAGGGATGGCTGAGTGCGAAGTGAACTTAGTAAAGCTGATGATGAAAAAGTATCTCTCAACAGCAACACATGAGACATACAACTGGGATATGCTTACATACATATGTACCAAGGTAATAAATTACAGCATTAACCCCATCTCTGGCATTATGCCAGCACAAATGATTTATGGAAAAGACGACAACGGTCCGAGCTTTTTGCAAACAGATGAAATGGCTCCACCCCACTATTCCATAAAATCTGACAAGCTGACAATAGAAAAGATAACACAAGAGATAAAAGAGATGACTGAATATGCACGAGATAAAATTACACAAGCTAGAATAGTTGCGCATGAGCGGGTAAATAAAAATAGAATTACAAAAAATTGGGCCCCCGGGGACATTGTTTTTGTCCTCGATAGGGCCCAAATCCCCGGTAATACCCGCCCATTAAAAACAAAATTCAGTAACTCACCCTGCGTAATTGTAAGATGCCTATTCAATACAAGTCTAATCAGAAGGTTATCAGATAATTTTGTCAGCCTGTACGCCAATGACGCACTGAAGAAGTACGACGGCGCCGACCCGATTTTCAGTACTTTGCCAAAAGAAATATCAAAAGTCCTTTTACATAAATTCCAAGACTTTTTGTCTTTTGATTTTACAGAAATAGCAAAGTTTGACACATTTGACATTCCAAATGGGATACAATTATTTGATCCAGTAGAAGAAGAAATTGATAAAAATTCTCAAATAATTGACACTGACATAGAGGATAAGGAGAAGTCAGATAAAAGCAGTGAAAATCAAGAAGGCGCCAGTGCATCTACAGTGCCTCAACTAAAGGATGAGTTTTATGATGATCTCAATGACATCGCACAGATTCCTCACCTTGATGATCAAAGAAGAGACATCGCGGACGATCTTGCACAGCTGTACGCAGACGACCCCGCACAGGCTCCAGCGATGGAAGAAACTCCCACGCTGGATGCAGACTCATCACCAACTCCAAAACCTACTGTGATGAGTGATAGTGAAAGTGACGAAGATTTGGGACCAAGAAGATTACGCGGCGCGAAAGCCAAGAAAACGGTAAGATTCCCCGATATGTCAGCATATTTTACAGCGTGGTAAGTACTCGATAGATACTACTTACATAGTACAACGCTCTATAGTACTCTTACAGTACTCAAACTAAAAACAGAATAGTGCCACTCTTCTTTCTCTATTGCCTATCACAAGCAAGGGGTGGGAGTATAGTACAAAAATAAATTTTCCTACTATCCTACTAAATAAAATTATTTTTACCCCCCCCACAAAAAAAATTTTTTGCAAACATTTTTGCACACTTTTATAATTTTTGCAAACATTTTTGCACAGTTGCGAAATTATAAAACATTTTCGCAAACATTTTCGCAGCTGTAGGATGAGGATAGCTACATAAAAACCTGCGACCCAGCTTCTTAGGATCAAATTTCTAAACCATGCGAACATTTTCGCAAACATTGCAAACAGATTTGCAATACTAAGAACATTCGCGAAATCTTGCAAACACCTAGCAAGCCCTGTTGAATCATCACAACAACAAAACAAGAATCTATCCAAACTTAGGGACTGGGGAACATCCTTGAAAAATAAAGAAATAAGAAATAAAAATATTTCGCAAACATTTTTGCTCACACTCAGTAAAGAAAAAATTAGTTTTCTCATTTTTAAGTGAATTTTAAATGCCTGAGATCCTGAAAAATTTCACTCGCTGATAAGCGTTTCAAAAAGATTTCACTCGCTGATAAGCGTTGCAAAAATTTCACTCGCTGATAAGCGCTTCACAGATTTGCAACAATAAATTTGCACAAACAAATCTCTTCAAAAATCTCCACTTTGAAAATTCACACCAGGCACAACATTTGCCTAAGACTCTACTGAGGCTCAAGCCCCCCCCCCCTCAAACTAGTTTGAGAAACAGGATTCTATATAGGGCCAAGATTTCCACTCTATAAGGAGCGATATATAGATATGCGGAAAGAGACACCGCTGCTCCAGAATACATCTAAAGCTAAGAAAAAGTCCATCATCACCATGACGGAGATACATACTTTTCGATGCGACAGATACAGCCGGGAGGCCTTTATAAACCATGCCTGAGGGACCCAAGAGCGCAGTCTTCTAGAGTCCCGACAGCGGACTCTACTGCCCTGGGCCTTCGTCCTCTTCATCAAGAGGACCGCGCCCTCTCCCGTCCAAGATGGACGACGGGACGGATGGGACAGACGGGACAAATCCCCGGATGACCGCCGGTTAGTTTTTGATGTCATTCTAACTCGCTATCTCTGCTCTCTGGGATTACTGTCTCTGCCAAATTGGCCAACAGTCTCTGTGTCTCAGGCTACCGTCTCTGCAATCGCGGCTACTGTCTCTGCATACGGACTGTCTCTGCAATCTCGGCAGACTCTCTCCGCCCTCTGGATCTGCATACTAGCGGGCTTTTATCCCTCTATTAGGGCCGCTCTATCTCTCTATCTATCAGCTTTTCCATATCTATCTAAGGGAAGAAAATTAACAAAAAAATATTAGTCAAGTCAGCTTTAGCTGACGTATGCACCAGAAAAGGTGCGCGGTGCATATGTATATATACCGTATAAAAAAAAATATATATCTCTATTTTTCTTCCTTGGGAGATAACAACAGTATTTTATAAATGCTTTTTCAAACTTTTATAGTGTTTTACGTTTTGTGTTTAGCTTTTACAGTTTTTATACTGAGCGCTGCAGTTTTTATGAAAATTTTAGAATTTTACATAGAAATAGCAATTTTACAGCTTTTTAGTAGTCTGGTTTTACTATTTTACAATTACTTGTCAGTAAATATTACGTTACATAAGGTACATTATGTTTAACACAGCTCCTGCTCTTGAGGAAAATTGATGACAAGTTTTATATCACAGTTTTATAAAAAAAAATATATCTCTGACCAAACTAATCTCCAGCAGTTATGACGAAGCGCATTTAGCAGATCTTTCTGACAAAAAATTGACAAATCAAATATTTGCATATTATTTGAGCTACTGACAAATGCGGATATCGCTGACATTTAATACTGACCAAGCTTTCAGTTTCCTGACAAATAACAGCCGATGCTGATAAAAACAAAAATGAACATTGCACAGCTTTGTGCGTTTTGTGCACAGCTTTGTGCGACGGGGCAGCCAATGCCGACAAAACAAATTTTTGAAAAATTGCACAGCCTTACGCTGCTATCACCTTGGCGGTGAAAAACTTGCACAGTTTTGTGCGAATTGTGCACAGCTTTGTGCGGTAATCACCTTGTTGGTGATTTTTTAACGTTCTTGCCTACTTCCTGATATCACCGCTGGTGAATTATAACGTTCTTGTGAGTAGGGTGACACATCGCCGCACTGAGATGGCCGCTGAGAATCCTAAAAATAAAAACAAATTTTAACAAATATTTTTGCTACAGGATTCTGGAATCTGGTGAAGGATCTGCAGCTGACACCCTGCAGCTCTCTCCAACTCCACCTCAGACGAATCTGCGCGGAGGAGTCAGCCATAAAGGTGCTTGAAGAATTCACCCACACTTGCACCAGCATCGACGACACCACCATCACACTTCCAGAGACTATTGTACAACATTTGTCGTTGTCAAATTCAGTTTGCTCTATGAAAAATTTATATAGCACTCTCATCGGACACCTGTATGTCGATTCTCACCCGGAAGTATATTCCTGCCGTACGGGGGTCACCACGATCAGACCTCGCATAACATGGCATCAGATGGTTAGAAGGCATTTAAGGGGAGTGTTGGTGGATTATTCTGATGACGATACAACTATGGATCAGACAGGCGAAGGTATCAGGAAACGTTGGTTAAGGCAAAACCAAGCTGGGGAGCAGAAAAAGCGCATTCGCTCCAGCAGTAACGATAGCACAGCTAGCAACACTAGCAGCACTCCAGCATCTGACACCATAGCACCTGATCATCAAAACATCACTCTTCCACCTGAGGCACCAGATGACAACAACAACAGCAGTCTGCCTGCATCACAAGCAGACAGCACCTTGGCAGACACATCAGAAGCACAGGCAAACAGCACTTTGTCAGACATGTCCAGCACACAAGCCAGTAGCACTACGTCAGAAGCACAAATTGAGAATAATTCAGAGATCACAAGCACAGAGAATATCCCACCAGACATGTATAATCTGCAGTATGCACAGAACACAAACATGCACTCAGAAGCACAAAACACAAACGGTCCATCTACACAGCAGTCCACAAGTGACCAGAGCTATTATTTTGTGCTAGGGCCAGAGCAAGTAGCAAATGTAGTGAGCTACCAAGTAGCCACCGACTACGGTCACACGCCTACTTACACAACACTCACGCCAACTGTCACGTTCACAAATCTGAATCAGTTCCACCCTCCTACCGTCACATACACAGCTGAACCACTGATCTACACCCAGCAACAAATTTCACAAGAAGCACCAGCAGTAGCAGCAGAAGTTACAACTACTGGGGAGATGGATCACAGCTTAGAAATAGACAGGTATGATCACAAAAATGATCCTAACTTACGTACCACCTGTTACTCTAGCGTAGGGTCGGATTCCGACAGCGAGAAGATTGAACCTCGCAGGGTGCGTATAAGTATGGAACTGTTAAGAGCCACCAACTTAATACAGAAGAAACTAGCACAGAAATTGGATGAATTTCATGCCAGTAGTTCCGGTAGCTCCACACATTCAGTCCCACCAGAAAATTACACTGAGAGCGAAGTAGAAAGGTTACTCGCACCTAGTGACGATGACACACCTCAGGCACCTGCAACAGCACCTAGCATTGACATTTCCAATGTCCCTCCTGATTTCAAATTTCCTCCTCCTGAGAACTTCCAACCTATTGTAGAAAGTCTCCTCATGGAAAATCACAAAGTAGACATCTACAACATTTTTAAGATCATTCAAAAATTTCCTTCACTATGCATACGACTTGCTACACAGATACATGAGCACATAGCATCAGGGAAACAAGTGCCACAGTCAGCCAAGAGCTTCCTATACAAGAATCGTTCCAAAGTACTGTATGGCCAGCTGGAAAAGCATGTCAAGGATCGGCATTTGACTGGTCTGATTAGCTGGGTAGATGTCTCA
>Ga0208226_1000381_pt1 | contig 12061 bp, 13 predicted proteins | sample LakMenE18May11ns_FD_150713 | JGI IMG/M metagenome (GOLD analysis project Ga0208226, IMG submission 150713) | Freshwater microbial communities from Lake Mendota, WI - 18MAY2011 deep hole epilimnion ns (SPAdes) | ecosystem: Environmental > Aquatic > Freshwater > Lake > Epilimnion/Euphotic zone ... | reverse complement strand
CATAAATTAATTTATTTTATCTTAATTTAACCTATTTTTTGAAGAGTTTTTTATAATCAGATACTGGTATCAGCTCTCCTTTATATTTAACATGTTCTTTGCGATAACCCTTAATTTTATAGATTCTTCTCCTCTTTCCCAAAATCTCTTTATACTGTTTATTATAATTTAGTTAAATCTGTATATTATGGAATATATCTAAAACTATATAGAAATAAAAATGAAATATCACAATATCATGAAATACAATTAAATAGACATGTTGCTAATTTTGCTTTTATTGCCAATATGGGATTATTGATGGGTGGAAAAATAAAGACGGTCGAATATATATCTGGAAGATATGCTGATATATTGTCGGACATATATATGTCATATGCTTGTTTATGGTATTACATACAAAACAAATAAATAAAAGATATTGATAAACTATTAAATTATTCTCTTAATGATTATTATAATAATATAGAAAATAATATATATAACATATCTAGTAATTTCCCCATATCTATAATTGGAAAACTTATGAAAATTATAACTTACCCATTAGGAAGACAATATAGCAGAAATGATGATAAACTAACAACTATAGTTTCAAATATTATAACTACGCCTACAGAATTAAGAAAAGTTCTAACAAATAATATCTATATTTCAAGTAATAAAGAAGATAGAATAAGAAAAATAAGTGACGCCTTTGAATTATGTTACGAAGTAGATAAAACTATTAAAAATAGAAACGAGTGTGATATGCTTAAAATAAATAAATCTAATGAATTGCGAGAAAAATAATAAAGGTAAATGAATACAAAAAAGAAGAATTCTAAATATTATTTACCAAACCTCATTTTTTAAATCTTTATATCTATTAATTTTTTTAAGTTCATATAATATATATTCTTGATTATCAAGACATCTTTTAATATTACCTTCCGTATTTGCTATATGATTTTTAAGTAATGTCTGTAATTCTAATATTATAATATCATTTTTATTACTTTTTTTTGTAAAAAATGTTAAATAAAATCGTATTCTTCTAAATAATTCATCTATAATAATCATAATATATATATATCAATAAATTTCTTATAACTCTTATTAAATTATTTGCAAAAATACAAAAATACAAAAATATAAAAATATAAAAATATAAAAATATACACTACACTACTTGCTACCTACTATATAATTTACTCGTCAGCATTCTTCTTAGGCTTCTTTGCTGCCTTCTTAGGCTTCTTCTCCTTTTCCTCCGTAATCTCCTCTTCATCTTTCGGCTGTTCTTTTTCTTCCTTGTCTTCATCCGAAGGTTCTTCCTTATCTACAAGAGTCGCCTTGAACTTGTTCCATTCCTCAGCGAGTTTAGTAAATCTTTCAGTATTAGAGAGTTCAGGAAACTCTTCCTTAATCCTTTCCTGATTATCCTTAATGAACTGCTGATACTTATTGAGAGGCTTCTTGGGCTTCTCATTGCCGTCTTCATCGAGGTTATCCTTCTTTTTCTTCTTATCATTATTCTTCTTTTCGGCTTTCTCAATCTTGTTATTCTTGGCTTCTTCCTTAATTTCCTTCTTTGCTGTCTTGTAATACTCATCGATTTCCTTAATCGTTTTGAGTTCATCAGGCATATCCATCATACGCTCCTTGAGAGCGACAGCGAAAGTAATCTCGGCAGCAGCGGTCATTCTTCTTAAAGTGTTCTTTGTAAAACTGAGAAACTGCTTCGAGAAGACTAATTACTGGTTGAAAACTTTGGTAAACTTTGGTAATCTGTAGTTGCTTTTGACTATAATAGTGATAATTATGTATAATTTTAGTATCAATTTTTATCTAAAAATTTAAAAAATATAACATATTTATTCTAAAGTAATACTATGTTACAAATAAGTATCACGAGGAAACGCATTATATCTATAATAAGATTTCATAATTATTATCTAATATATATATCAATTATATCAAACCAAAAAATCTTAAAAACATACTTTTAAAATTTGAGTACATAACTTTTATTTTTCTAAAGTTTCAAAAGTTTTCTAGAAATTTCTGAAATAAAAAAGTTATGTACTCAAATTATTCCTTCAGATTTTTATTTTTTCTTGGTTTCTCTAAAATATTATAAAATAAATAATATAAGTAAATAAAAATAATGGACTACAAACACATAATCACTATAGACAGATTCTTTTCAATTTAGATTTCTCGTTATACCATTTTATATTTTATCGGTATCTTTCCATATAATCCTGTAATATTGATTAGCATCACTTTAACATTCTTCATATACTCCCTATTTATTATAATTCAACGATTGAACCCGCGCGCTCTTTTAGCATATTATATTACAATCAATACGATATGTAAGATAATCCCTTTATTTATCATAATAAATCGCAAAATAACAATATATGATATTATATTTACAGTATCCTTTATTCTAATGTATGTCGTCGTCTATATGTTTATTGTAAAAGAAGATATTTTTTATGTATATACGGATTATATAGAGTTCATAATAGACCCCGACAATTCGTTATTTTGTTGTTCTCTTTCAACCCCCTCTCTTTCTTCTTCATTTTTTCAATTTGTTCTCTTTCCGGACTTATTCTAGATTGTCCAGATTCATTTATTGTTTTATCTTGAAATAGTTTATTATACATGAATAAACACCCCGATTTGATGACACTTTTTAAGTCATTTAATTTAGTTTTGCGTTTTTCATCATCAGTGCTATATTTGTTGTTAATAAGATCTTAGAGATACTGTTGTATTGACTATGAAAGTATTATTATTACTTTCATCTTAGTATAAATTTTTATCTAAAAAATTAAAAAATATAACCAATTTATTCTTTAACATAATAACATAAAAATTGATTATCATATAAACTATTTAAAATAATATATTATATTATGAGTACGCAAAATAAAGAATTTAAATTTATAGATTTATTTTGTGGAATCGGAGGATTTCATCAAGCATTAATTAGACATAATTATAAATGTGTTATGGCGTGCGATATTGATGCGAAATGTAGAGAAATTTATAAAGAAAATTATGGCATAATACCAGAAAAGGATATAAAAAAAGTAGATGAAAAAACATTACCAGATTTTGATATTCTATGTGCTGGATTTCCATGTCAATCATATTCAAATGCGGGAAAAAAGGGTAATCTCAATGACCCACGAGGAACATTATTTGAAGACATATTAAGAATAGCGAATGAGAAAAAACCTATGTTTATGTTTTTAGAAAATGTTAAACATATAAAAAAAATAGACAACGGAAATACTTTTAATCACATAATTAAAAGAATTAATGAAACAGATTATTATGTTAGCAAAGATGATACTATATTTGAATTATCCCCGCATAATTTAGGTATTCCTCAACAGCGCGAAAGAGTAATTTTTGTTTGTATTCATAAATCTATATATGATAAAGATAAGGTTATTAATTTTAAATTACCAAATATACCTATTAACATTGAAAAAATATTAGAAACCGATAATACACTAACATCTAAATATAAAATCTCAAAAGATGTAGAAAATGTTTTAAACATATGGGATGAAATGATACAAAAATTTGATACTAACGAATCATTGAGTCCTACGATATTATGTAATGAATTTTATAGAAAATATACAGAAGAAGAATTTGATAAACTGCCATTATGGAAAAAAGATTATATTAACAAGAATAAGAATATATATAATAAATATAAGGAACATTGGGACGAATGGTATAGTAAATATAAAGAAGTATTATTAAAAAAAGAAATTAATGGAAAATTAGAATGGCAGGCGGGAAAAAAGAAAAGAGAGGATAGTATATGGAATTACTTTATTCAATTGAGGCAATCTGGTATTAGAATTAAGAAAACGAATTATTTTCCCACTTTAGTAGCGATAGTACAAACGCCCATATATGCGAAGGAAAAAAGATATATTACGCCTAGAGAGTGTGCTAGATTACAATCTTTTCCGGAAAACTTCATTATACATAATAATGATAATGTTGCGTATAAACAATTTGGCAATTCTGTTAATGTGGATGTGATTAGTTATATCATAGATTTGACGTTGAAATCTTATAGTCTTATTGTTTGATATAATCATTAAATAGTTGGTTATAGATATCAACATCGACAGTCTCTTCTAATTTTAGCACTTCTTCTGGTAGCAAATCAGGAAATTTGTAAATGTATTCGGGGTAGTTGTTAGTAATATGTGTAAACAATTTGCTCTTATATGATATGCATCCAGCATCTCTTTTAATATAACTATCGGTATTAAAAGTTTTTGGTATTACATAAATCAAACCACTATTTATAACAACAACTATAGTATTTATATCGTCCAAATTATGGTCATTCCTACTTTTACAATTTATCATAATAACATCTCCTTTATTGTTCAACTTTACCTTTATAGAAATCTTCGTATTATTTATTTGAATATCATTTTTATACTCAGACCCAATTTTATGTCCTACATCCAAATCTTTAACATTAATTCCTATTTTTGAAAACATATTAATTAGTGCTATTTCTCCGAGTTTTCCATAAATAAATTTATATTCATTCTTTTGTGGAGGAAACTTCTTACTAATTATCTTGAACTCATAATGACATTTCCTAAGAGTATCTTTATTTTCTTTTAGTTTCATTTGCTCTATAAGATAATTACACATGAGTAAATCTTCATCATTATTCTCTATAATTCCAGTATCTGTCATTACTCCGGTTATAATAGATGCTATTATCTTTTAGAGCATTATATCAATTTTTATCTAAAAATTTAAAAATATAACAAAATTATTCTAAATAACTTAATATAACTTGAATGAGTAATAGTTTATATTATAAATATATAAACAAATGAACAATTTAAGATTTAATTATAATGAGTTTTAATAATCAACTATTAGAAAAATACAATGTTAAATTATTTAGCATAGAATATACCACATATGATATTATAAATGATTTTCTTAAAAATAATCAGAGTGAACAACCTTTTTATATTATTGATTTAGGTGAAATTATTAAATTATATGAGAAATGGATAACTAATTTTCCAAATATTAAACCATATTATGCTGTTAAATGTAATCCTAATCCTGTTATTTTAGATTTACTATGTTGTCTAGGAACATATTTCGATTGTGCTTCCGAGAATGAAATTAAATCTGTTATAGAATATACAAATGATCCTGATAAAATCATTTTTGCCAATCCTTGTAAAATGTCATCACAAATAAAATACGCGAGGGCGAATGATGTAGATATGATGACTTTTGATTGCGAAGAGGAACTTTATAAAATTAAATTGTACCATCCATATTCTAAACTTCTATTACGTTTAGCAGTTGATGATAGTAATAGTATTTGTCAATTCAATTCTAAGTTTGGATGTAAATTAGAAAATGTTGAGAAATTAATTACTCTTATGAATACATTGAATTTAAATCTTGTAGGCTTCAGTTTTCACGTAGGAAGTGGTTGCCGTTCTCTTGATAATTATTATAACGCAATTAAAACTTGTCGCGAAGCATATGACTTGGCAATTAAAAATAATATTAATATAAATATTATAGATATTGGCGGAGGATTTCCTGGAGTATATTCAGAAAATACTATAAATATTGACCAAATAGCGGAAACTATTAACAGTGCCCAAAAAGAATTTTTCAGCACAGAGATAGAGAATGAAACTATTCAATTTATTGCAGAGCCTGGAAGATATTTTGTAGAAAAATCACATATTCTCGTATTGAATGTAATTGGTAAAAAACGCGAGAAATATTTAAATAAAGATACAAATGAATTAGAAGAAATCATCATATATTATCTTAATGATGGTGTCTATGGGTCTTTCAATTGTATATATTTTGATCATAATAATCCTATTATACAACCTTTCAATGAACGTAATGAAAAAAAATTATATAAAAGCAAAATATTCGGTCCGACGTGCGATAGCATGGATTTGATTGCTAATGAAATAATGCTACCTGAATTAGTAGTAGGCGAATGGGTATATGTAGAGAACTTTGGGGCATATACTACGGCCGCAAGTTCATCATTCAATGGATTTATGACAACAGATTATAAATATATACTTCGCAATTAAATATCAAAAATCTCTATATTATAATAGTATTGTTAGGTAATGAAAGATAATGTAAAATATAATTTTACAATAGAAGATTTAATAAAGCAATATAAGAATAATTATTGGAGTAAAAACGATGAACTCTTTTTACTATCTAATGTGGGTAGTATGGAATATTCTACTATAGCGCGTATGCTAAATAAAAATTACGACGAAGTTATATATAGAATAATTAAAAATATATTGTATAAGGAATATGTCAATGATATATTTAATAAAAAATATAGGACTGAAGAAGGATATATAACATTAAGAAAAAAATATAAATTAGAATATTTAACTGATACAGAAATAGATAAGATATTCGAACAACAATAAAATAAACTATAAATTAATTTAGATAATCTATAAATATTGTAGATATAGAACATGTCGATGTGAGACCATTAAATAATGCCATAGAACCGAATAATATTAATATAATTAAAGGAACTTTATTTATATTCTTATAAGAATATGTAGAATATAATGTATAACCGCCTATAACTAATATTAAAGAGCCTAGAATTATTTGAGTTATTCTCATAATATTATATAAATTGAAACCGTCGCTACCAATTACATTTATTTTCATAGTATTATTATTATTTAATATTATAGTATTAGTACCGTGAGATAAATTATTAAATTGTAAAGAGTTGCTTACAATTATATTACGATCATTAGCAAAATATTTATTTTTAATAAATTGCGAGCGACTCGCAGAATTACATACTATATATATTTCTTTTTTGTAATTTAAATGTTTTCTTATAATATCAACATTAAATCTTATCATATACATAGGTATATAATATACATCATAATTATGTGATTTATCAAAACGCCGCGAATAAACCTCATCACTTTTTCTTATATCTATAAATAAATAATCTCCCATATTTACTATTTTACAACATTATATTTTATTACAATATAAATTTGTTCAAATTTTACCATTTTTTATCTAAAATTGATAATAACATAATTCTTGGTTTATCATTGTTCAACCAATCACTGTCAACAACAGAGCATTCACAAGCGAATACCAGCGAATACCAGCGAATACCAGCGAATACCAGTGAATACCATAATGGCGAGAATTTATAAGCATATTAAGAACGATGAACTTAGGAATTTGATTAAAATATTCTGCGAAGCCAATAGTATTAAGAAGATTAAATTCATATATAGAATGAATAAAGCACAACTCTATGAAATTATTGAAAAATATGAAATTATGGAGTGGATTCTCAAAAAAAATAAAAAAAATATAAAATACGAAGAATCATTCGAATCTATTTTCGAGAGAGAAAATATTATATTCTCTGTTGATTGTGTAAATGTTAATAAACATTATAAGCCCGATAGGTCTAATATGCCGAATATTTCAAGAGATAATATTTATGTAAGTGATAGCGCTACGTTTAAGTATCTCAAGGATTTGAATTGTTTCGATACCATTCAATATGTTCATATCAAGAATTTGAAAGATGATGATATCATTGAGTTCAAGTATAAAAATGAATATGATGAAAACTTTAACAAGATAAGTACTATATATATGGGAACTATTGCTGGTATTGGTTTCAATCACAAAGTAAATTACTAAAAACGTCTGAAAGTCTGACAACAAAAACTATATATTTTTATATTTCCAGAAATCTTCAGCAGTTATAAATTTTATTCCCATTCTTATAGCGGTTGTTTCATCTGTTTTACGATCACCTACAAATATACATTTTGACGGATTTAATTTTAGAGTTTCAACAAAATGAACGACTTGACCAACTTGCGGTTTTCTACAATAGCATGTTAACGGAAAGGCATTGTGAGGGCAATAAGATATAGGAAAGTCTTTTTCTTTAATATCTAACATATCTCTTGTTTCGTTCATACAAGTTATAACTTGTTGTTCTGTTATAGTACCTTTAGAAATACCAGATTGATTGCTTATACCTATTAGTTTATATTGTTTTTTTTGAAGTTCTTTTAATTTTGTTTTCTGTTCATCTAATGGAATAAAACGGATAGGCATTACTTCTTCAGGAAGTATAGGATATTTATATTTTAAATCTTCTGTGTGTCTTAGCGTTCCGTCTATATCAAAAAATATTGCCTTATTTCTATATTTACGACCATCCCATTTAATAGGTTTCGCGTTTATTTTTATAATTTTAGAAAATCCCTCATCTATAGTAGGTACTTCAAATTTTTTACGAGCAGAAAATAGAACCGCAGGAGGAAATACATTAGGGTCTTTGACGGCATCTGTATTTTTTTCAGGTTTCCCTGTCATATAAATGTTTTTATATCTTTCAAACATTCGATGTAAAACTTTAATTTGACTATCTTCAATACTATTTATTACGTGATGGGCTTCTATATTTAATTGTAAACTTTGTGCCAATTTAATAAAGGGTTTTCTAGTATCCACAGTAATATTTGTATTATCAATAATTACAGTAGATTTATTATTTGATTCTAAAATTTCTTTTAATTTGGGTAGAATATCTTCAATCAACCCTCCTAATGTGTCGCGCGACAATATAATGCCATTTTTAGAATATTTTGTTAACAATTTTTTAGCATATGTAGATTTGCCCGATGAGGGAAATCCGACAATTACTATAATCTTTCTACCTTTCATATATGTATAAAAATATCTATTCTTCTTATACTAATCATTTTTTATTTTATATAATTTGTTCTTTTTTTCATTATATATCATAAAAATTGATAAAATTTATTAATTTGTTTAATCGTCCAATTGATTAAAAAGAAATCAGCGACCACTTCACGCACAAACGCAAGTAAATTCTAAGACAGAATAGAACACAAAGAGAAATGTCTCTTATGAATTATTTGGAAGAGATTCCTGAAGATATTATAGATATTATTTCAAAGTATGTGGCTGAAGATGATTATGATATAATTGTTAACACATATAGGGATAATTTTAGTTGGCGACTAAACACGTTTGTAGATGATAGAATGCATAAGAATATATGTAGATGTAAATATACAGTTAGGGCTGGAGAAAATAGTAGCGAATTCAAAAATCGCAATAATATAGCGAATAAAAAACTGCATAACCATATTATTACAATGGTTAGATATATGAAATTGCCGAAAATTAAGAAGATTTTGAGAAAAAACTATATTTACAACGCAAAGAAGATTTATGAACGCAATAATCCTAAATGCAAAAAAATTATTGATTGTTATGAAAGAGAACTACTTTCTCAATATATTCTATCTGGATATTACACAGTAGTACAAGTTAAGAAGATTGTATGAGATATAATATTTATATTATATGTATATATATTTTTAACTTTTATTAGCATAAAAATAATAAACAGTATTTTTATTTATTATTCTTCTTCACCACCACCTCTGCGATGGCGACGCTTGCTTTTACTTTTTTTAACAGATTTATTTTTAAAAGCAGCCATCATCATTTTTAACAAAGATTTATTTGAAGTCTCTTTTTTTTTACGTTTTCCACCTTGTTGCTGATGCTGTTGCTGATGCTGTTGCTGATGCTGTTGCTGTTGCTGTTGCCCACCTCTATTGCAACTATTACCTCCTTTCGTCGTCATCGATCCAGGGTTGAACATTTCAGCGTTGGTGGGAGAAGTATATTTTTCTTTTTCATTTTTCATAGTTTCTACCTCAGAATCAAGGGTTAATTCATTTTTGGTAAAATCCCCATTACCAGTAAAAAATTCTTCGAAAAAGCCGCCATATCTTTTGCGAGTTGAAGGCTTCTTAGTAACCTTTTTAGATTTAGCGACTTTTTCGGCGGCTTTCTTTCTACATAATTTTACATAATTTTCAATGGTTCTCATTTTTCCAAATCCTAAGACATAATGTTTAGTACCATTTGGTCTTTTATAAACGCATTTTGGTTTTCCTTCAATAACTTTTGTATAGACTTTATCGTATCCTTCAACGCCCATTCAATTCTTCTTCTATAAAATATAGAAGAAAATAAAATAAATCTAATTATAAAAGAAGAATTTATAATTAATATGTCAAATTATTATTCAATTACTATAAAAGATAATTTACAATATATTTATTTAACTATGTTTATAATGATATATATAGTAGTTATATTATTCTATTTGAAAGAATCTAATAAAAAACATTATAAATTATTTGAAAAATTTGGCGAAACAAGAGAAGGGACAAATATCTATTCGAGACAAAATGAAAATTTGGAAAAATCTTCTTTATTTTATCCTAATGAACGAGCAAAAGTAACTATAAGACCCTGTGAAATTCTATTTAACAAAAATGGTTCGAGTAAATACATTTTCAAAGATGATTGGAAAGAAATTGCAACGATTAATAATAATACAGGCAATAACAGTATAGATTTGTCATATTCTAAAAAAATAATAACCAAAGAAGGTGTTAACAAATCAGATTTTAATAATTTTAGCGAAGAAACAAGATGTTTTAAAATGAAAAATGATAATAATGATTTGAATACTCGCAAATACAAAGAAAATGCTTTAATATCATATCATAATGATTATACTACATTACAAACAACTGAAGGAGACAAAAATGAATATATGCAGATGAATTTTAACCCCTCGCTATCTGATGAAACTGATTATCATAAATATATTATAGATAGCATATGTAGTTATACATATGATACTATATTAACACCACCTTTGAAAAATGTTTCTCTATATCGTTTATTTATTGACAACGATAATATAATACAAAATATTGATAAAATTGAAATAAACGCATCAAATAATAGCGTATTTGATACTAAATCTTTCTCTTTAACAGAATTATTAGATACAAGTTCAACTACATATTATTATGATAATGATAATAAGGTTTTCAAATTTAAAATAAATAATAATGAGAAAATGCGTGGAATTATTATATATAAGTTTGAAAGAAATCTATTATGCGATAAAGAGGAAATAATATCTTATGACAAATTAATAACAGATTATACTATGTTGAATACGGTTTCTTTAATAAATGTTGATAAATTTATTAAACCTATTGATATAAATAATACAGAACTGACACCTGATATTCTTGATAAGTTTAGAATACCCATTAAGAAAAATGATAATAATAATCTAATTGAATCTTATGAATCTAAGAATTTCACGGACAAAAAAGAAATTTTAGAAATTATAAAAAATCACATAGATGATCGTATAGATATCTTAAATGTTCCAACAAAAAAAGGAATAGAAACCAAAAAAAAAGAACTTGTAGAATTAGAGAAGATAAAAAATGCTTTTGCCGACAAAATATCTACCATAGATAATTATATAATAAATATAATTACAATAGATTCTCATAATTACGACGAGGAAACGAAAACATTCTTTAATAAATATTTAAAGACTGGAAAAATATCCTATCAAAAACATATTCAAAATAAAATATTAGAACCTATAATAAACGATCCCCAATTAAAGGCTACTCTAATTGGGGATAATATAAAAAATATTGATTACTCTTTCAGCGGCAATGGACAAATACTCGCTATGCCCCATTTTCCTGATGCTTACCTCATTGATAACACAAGTAAAACTCTATCTCAAGGTGGCTGGACTATAGAATCATCATTAAAAACACTAACAAATCAAGGACTCAGTGCTATATTAAAAAACAGCAACAGACGCGACAAAACGCATACAATAAGAACTGTACAACAAGAAGAAGTAGTAGATAAAGTTATTTTTTACCAAGGTACAAATTATAATGGAAGGATAATATACGAGGCAAAAGAGTCAATTTATACATATGTAGGGTGGATGGAATTTGGTTCCATTATAGTTCCAGAAGGCTGGACTGTTAATTTTTATGGGGTATTTAAGTCGCGAAGTTATTGGCAGGATGATTAT